>Ga0210022_1000008_pt1 | contig 132070 bp, 116 predicted proteins | sample CryGeymeta201520_FD_183984 | JGI IMG/M metagenome (GOLD analysis project Ga0210022, IMG submission 183984) | Groundwater microbial communities from Crystal Geyser aquifers in Utah, USA - Crystal Geyser metaG 2015-20 (SPAdes) (version 2) | ecosystem: Environmental > Aquatic > Deep subsurface >... | reverse complement strand
ATGCCAATCTCGAAGAAAGAGAGATTATTGATTTCATATTTGCCCCTGGTTTTAGCACAAAGGAGGTCGCGAGTGAGATCTCTGGAAGGGGTGTCGGCCTGGATGTTGTCAAGGAAAAACTTTCCATACTTGGCGGCTTTACAGAGGTCTACACGAAAAAGGATGAAGGGACAACCTTTACACTTACACTTCCGATTACCCTTGCAATAATAAAGGCACTTATTGTAAGGGTTGGTAAAGAGAAGTTTGCCTTACCTTTGACAGCGATATCCGAGACCATTTTAATAGAGCATAAAGATATTCAGACTATAGAGCATAAAGATGTTTATTATATCAGAGGCGAAATGCTTCCGATAATGAATGTCGGGAAAATATTTAACTTGGAAACTGCCCAAAGCGACAGGTCATTTGCTGTTATTGTAGGGCTTGGCATGAGAAAATTAGGACTTCTTGTAGATGAGATCCTGGGGCAACCAGAGATCGTGATAAAGTCGCTGGGTGAATATTTTAAAGGCGTGAGTGGTTTTGCAGGAGCTGCAGAGATAGGGAAGCATGAGGTCATTCTCGTCCTTGATGTTGAGTCTCTTATAGAAAAATCTTTAATAAAGCAGGAAGGCATGTCATATGTATGAGGAATTCTACGGGTTAAAGCAGAGACCTTTTACTAAGACACCTGACCCGAAATTCCTTTTTCTAAGCAAGAATCATGAGGAGGCACTGGCGAGGTTGCAATATGCTGTTGAGGAGAAGGAGTTAATCTTGCTTACAGGAGAGGTCGGCAGTGGCAAGACTACACTTACGCGGGCACTGATGGATTCCCTCGGCGAAAAGTACAGGGTAATACTTATAATAAATCCGCGACTTACGCCAGTTCAATTTTTGAGGACAGTTGCAAAGCGTTTTAATATGGATGTCCCTTACAATTTTAAGGACAACCTGCTTGATACAATTTATGAAAAGGTCTACAAGGACTACGAGACAGGGATATCCCCGGTAATTATAATAGACGAGGCACAGCTGATACCTAATAAGGATACCTTTGAGGAGATAAGGCTCCTTACGAACTTCCAGCTTGACTACACAAACCTTCTCAGCCTTATACTTGTCGGCCAGACAGACTTGAGGAGGAGGTTGAACCACAAGACATATCTCCCATTAAGGCAGAGGATAGGGCTTTTCTATCATCTTAGACCCTTAACTGAAAGTGACATAAGAGGCTATGTAGAGCACAGATTAAGGGTATCGGGTATGGAAGAGACTCTGTTTACAGACGGAGCCCTGAAACGACTTTATCAATACTCATGCGGGATACCGAGGGTGATAAACAGTCTTGCTACCTCTGCCCTTCTTGATGGATTTGGTAAAGAACTGCGGATTATAGACGAATCTCTTATTAAAGATGCAGCAAAGGAGCTCGGCTTGAATGGATATCGCGAAAATTAGGAAAAAGCTGAAAGACACAGAAACAGCCGATACTCAAAAGTCAGAAGTCAGCCCCCCCACCCATCCCTCTCCCTCGAGGGGGGAGGGGAAGGGTGGGGGTGAAAGCCCCGAGGTCCAGACTCCAGACTACGAACTCCAGACTACAGACCACAAAGTAAAAAAGGTAGACACTGAAATAAAAGAAGAAACCGATATAATCGAGATACTCACCTTCAGCCTTTTGAAGGAAGAATTTGCCTTCAGAATCTCTGAGCTCGAGGAAATACGAAGATATCAGAGGATAACAATGGTTCCAAAGATGCCGAACTATCTCCTTGGAATAACCTCGCTCAGGGGCAAGGTTATTCCTGTGATAGACCTCAAGACCAAACTTTTCCTTAAAGACAAACCTTCAGACATTGACCACAGGGGAAAGATATTGATAATCAAAGGGACCAAAGGACCAATTGGCGCAGTAATAGACAAGGTTCTGGGTGTTGTTCGCATTGCAAAGACTGAAATCTTACCACCACCTTCTCATCTTACAGAAACAGAAATTAGATTTATTGAGGGTGTAGCTGTAATAGATAAGCGTTTCATATCAATAATACACATGGAAGATGCAATAAAGATTTAAAGGGTAGTGATTAGGAGGACTTTATGAAGATTGTAAGGCTTGTAAGAGAAAGACTCGAAGTAAAGTATATGGTTTTTGTCATATCGCTCTTGGTAGTTGGCATCCTGTGGGCTGGCATTTTATCTTTTCGCGTAAGAGACAATCTTTATTCTACAGCCGAAGAAAATTTGGACGCAACAGCTACAATTGTCGCAATGGATATTACCCGGGTAATGCATGAGTCTGTTGAAAAAAAGGCAGCGATATCGAAACAGATTATTGATGGCCTAAAAACTGTAAAAGGGATTGAGGATATTAAGATATTAAATTTACAAGGCAAAGAGGCATTTAAGAAAGATTCACCAGCAACCGAATCATCTGTCATGCAGGCCCTTTCTGCTAAAAATACTCCACTATCTTATAAATCTGAGAAGTCTCTTGTTTTTTATAAACCGCTCGAAAACGCTCCTTATTGTAAGGGATGTCATGCCCAGGAAGGTGCTATATTAGGCGGTGTTAAGGTTGCAATATCCCTCGAAAAGATTTATGGAAAGAGTATGAATTTTATCTTATGGACTACAATCATCTCGATAATTGGCATTGCTGTAAGCACCTTTTTTTTCTGGATTATATTAAGGAAGCTTGTGATAGTGCCATTACATACTATCGAAAAAGCTGCTAAATCATTAGCTGATGGAGACCTATCTCTCAGTTTGAATATTACGACAAGTGATGAGATAGGAAGGCTGAGTAAGGCTATCAATACATCTGTGAAGGCTCTCGGAAGTATTCTTCTTAGGGTTAAGAACGGCTCAAAACGGGCTTCGGACGTTGCCGCAAAAGTAGAAGTCGAATTCAAGAAAGTTTCAGAAGGCACAAAGCTTGAATCAGAAGCAATAGCAAATATAGCGACTTCTATAGAACAGATGAATTCAGCAGCAGCAGAGATTTCAGGCAGCACAGACCGTCTTGCAACCTCTACAGAAGAGACGGCAGCCTCGATGGAAGAAATGGTCACGAGCATAAGTCAGGTTGCAAACAGCGCGCAGGAACTCTCAACAACGGTTGATTCAACGTCAGCCTCCATCGAAGAACTGTCTGCAACAATAAAAGAAGTAGCCAATAAGGCAGAAGATCTTGCTGCAGCATCAGAAGAGACACTTGCTGCTGCAGAAGAGATTTCTTCTTCTGTTAAAGAAGTGGAGCAGAGTGCCAAAGAATCTGCGATGCTATCGGAAAAGGTTAAAAATGATGCCTCCACATTCGGGATGGCTTCAGTGGAAAAGACAATAGAAGGAATGCAGAACATCAAATCATCAGTCGAAAAAACAGCCAATTATATGAGAAAACTTGGTGGGAGGTCAGATGAAATAGGCAAGATCTTAAATGTTATAGATGATGTAACAGACCAGACAACACTGCTTGCCCTGAATGCAGCCATACTCGCTGCACAGGCAGGCGAGCATGGCAAGGGTTTTTCGGTTGTTGCTGATGAAATAAAAGATCTTGCGGAGAGGACATCCTTCTCAACGCATGAGATAGCCTCACTTATTCAGGCTGTACAGCAAGAAGTTAGAGATGCTATCCTCGCAATGGATGAAGGTCTCAGGTCTGTAGAGGAGGGTTTCAAGGTTACGAAGGACGCAGGAGATGCCCTGAGGAAGATAGTAGAGAGCTCTAAACAATCAGCAGAGATGGCCTTTTCTATCGAGCGTTCAACAGCTGAACAGGCAAGGGCAACAAGGCTTGTTTCAGAGGCCATGGAAAAGGTAAAAAATATGGTAGCTCAGGTTGCAAAGGCTACCTCGGAGCAAAGCAAGGGCGCCCTTCTTCTCACTAAGGCTACAGAGAAGATGAGGGATGTTGCTAATCATGTTAAGGCAGCAACTGGTGAACAACTAACAAATACCAAGCAGATATCTGAGGCAATAGAGCTTGTGTCAGAGAAGAGTCAGAAAATTGCCAGGGCTGTTAATGAGCAGAAGTCAGGTTCGAGCCAGATATTCAGGTCTATCGAGAAGATAAAGGATATTCCAAAGGCAAATATGAACATCGTATTCGATATTAACCGATCACTAAAAGGTTTATTCAGAAACACTGAACTTGTAACTAAGGAGATGCAAGGGATTAAGTTATTAGAAGAGAGTTTAGCTGTCAGTGCGCCTGCCGATGTTATAGGGTTTGGGATTGAGCCTATTGGTGGTGAATCACCTGTCGAGGTATTAAAAAAATTCAACCCGCTCGCCGAATACCTTAGTAAAAAAATCGGTAAGAGGATTGAATTGAGAGCGGTATCTGATTACGAGGGCGCCATAAGAGACATAGGTCAAGGCATGACACACCTCTGTTTTATGACGCCAACCACTTATATAGAAGCGAATAAGAAATATGGAGTTGATGTGCTTGTAAAGGCATTGACAGAAGGGAAATCATCTTATCATTCAGTAATTATAGCGAAGAGTGACAGTAATATAAATTCTGTTGAAGACATCAAAGGACATACATTTGCCTTTGGAGATCCGCACTCATTGTCCAATTATATAGCACCAAGGATTATGCTTTTTGAGGCTGGAATAGACCTGAAGGATTTACTTTATTACGATTATCTCGGTCCTCACGAGGCAGTATTAAATGCAGTACTTAAAGGTAACTTTGACGCTGGTGGTGTAACAGAGAGCATAGCATATAAGTTCAGGGACAAAGCTATCAAGATAATTAAATTCTCTGAAGATTTACCAGGATTCAGTATATGCGTCAGCAAGGCCTTGTCTGAAAGGGATAAAGCTTCCATAAGGGCGGCACTCACAGCGCTGACAGACGCAACACCTGAAGGTTCTTCAGTCCTCGGTTCTATATATGGACGTTACACTGGATTTGAAGAGGCATCTGACGCTGAATATGCAAATGTAAGGAATATGATGTCAAGGTTAGGTTTGATATAAAAGCAGGGTTAAGAAAGTTAGTTGAAAGGTAAAAAGGAGATGGGGTGAAAAAGTTTGCTGTATTTAAGATCGGCGGAGAAGATTTTGGTGTCGAAATCAACAGGATTGTTGAAATCCTTAAGACACAAAAGATACATTCGCTGCCTGAACTTCCCGATTTTCTATCCGGTGTTATAACTGTTAGGAGTGAGGTAATACCTCTTCTTGATCTCAGAAAGCGGTTTGGCTTTCAGCCCTCTGTAAAAAAGGAGCGTATAATTATAGTACAGTACGATAGCGAGAAAATCGGTCTTCTCGTAGATGAGATAAAAGAGATAATTTCCCTCACCACTGAAGAGATAATAGGCCCACCGTCTATATTTAAGGGGTTAAAAAGAAAGTATCTTACCGGTCTGGGGAAAAAAGGTGACAGAATAATAATTCTTCTTAACATAGATGATCTCCTTACATCAGAGGAGAAGATAATACTAAAGGAATCAGAAGGGATTTTTGAAGAAGATGCAGGATCTGGAAAGCCTACTTAAAGACGATGATGTTGAGGTCAGGAGGGATGTCATTAAGAGCCTCAGGGGAAGGTCTGGTGATATTTATGTAAATTTGCTCCTGAGCGCTATGGAGGACGTGAGTTGGAGGGTCAGGAACACGGCTGCAGATATACTTCTCGAGGAGCATCCGGTCGAGACGTACATAGAAGGATTAATAAATCTTCTTTACCGTGAAGACAATGCAGGCGCAAGGAATTCCGCGATAGAAGCGCTTGTGAGGCTTAATAAAAAGGCAATGCTTTTTTTAATCGAGGCATTCAATACACCTAATAAGGATGTAAGAAAATTCATTATAGACATCTTGGGGGAATTGAAGGATAGCAGGTCCCTGCCACTCATGTTCGATGCATTAAAGGATGAAGATGAAAATGTACGGGCTACAGCTATAGAGCATATCGGCAAGGCAGGTGAATCATCTGTTGTAGATGCCCTGATAGAGATACTCGAAAGTGGCGACATATGGACAGCCTATCCTGCTGCTGATGCACTCGGCAGGATCGGAGACAGGAAGGCAATCTCATCATTAATAAAGGCACTGGATAAGAAGACACTCAGGGAACCCGCTATAAAGGCCCTGAGTCTTATTGCTGACCCCGAGACGCTTAGATATGTAGTCCCCCTTATAGAGGATTCTTCAAAGACTATACAGGAAGACGCCCTTCGGGGAATTGAAAGATTTTATCATAAAGGTCTTAGCGAGGAATTTATAACAGGTGAGATAAAAAGGCTTCTTGGCGATCGGGTCCTGGATATACTCGTTACTCATGCGTGGTCAAAAAAACCTGATGTGAGAATATCTGCGATACTCATACTCGGCCTGATGAAAGATGAACGGGCATACAATCCCCTCCTTGAGCTATCACAAGACGAAAAATTCAAAGAAGATGTCAAAAAAGCGCTTGTCTTTATAGGCAAGGACAGACCAGAATCTCTGCTCAAGCTTTTTGATACAGATAACCTTTACCAGAAAAGGTTCATATGCGAGGTTGCTGGTAGAATAGCCTCTCCTGTTTACTACGACACCCTTGAAAAGCTGCTGGGAAACGAGGATGGACATATCCGCTCTCTTGCTGTAATAGCAATTTCAAAACTCAATAATTTTAAAGCTATAAGTCCTATAAAAAGACTTTTAGCTGATCAATATGAGGATGTGCAAGAGGCTGCAGTTGATGCACTTTCAAATCTAAGGTCAGGTCTTTCTGTCTCTGAACTAATATATTTACTTGATAGTGCAAACCCGGCACTGAGGAAAAATGCGGCTGTGCTGCTTGGAAGAATAGGCACTACTGAGGCGGTGCCGGCATTGGGATTTACACTTAAGGATGGGAATATTGGTGTAAGGAAGGCTGTTGTTGATGCCTTTTCTCATCTTAAAACAGAAGAGTCCATTAGATTTCTCATCCTTGCGCTTACAGATGAGGAGCCTGACATAAGGGTATTATCAGCCCTCAGCCTTGGCCATATTGGTGGTAAAGGTATCTTCGAGTCCCTATCTCTTCTTCTTTCTGATTCAGACGACTCTGTAAGGGTTGCGGTCTCAAATGCCCTCGGTATGCTCAAAGATGCAAGGGCGGTTAAACTCCTTATAGAGCTACTATCTGATAAAAATGGTTTTGTTGTAGCAACAGCAATAGAGTCTTTAAGCAAGATAGGTGGAGACGAGGCAAGATCTGCTTTACTCCGGATGCTTGTTTCTGAGGACAGAGAGGTCAGAAGAACCGCAATAAAAGCACTTTCATCCTTTAATGATGTAGAGGAAGAATTGATTCCTTTTCTGAAAGATGAAGATTGGGCGACCAGGATGTCTGCTGTTGAGGTGTTAGGCAAAATGGCGAAAGTGAAAGTGGTTATAAAGAAGGAACTCGAAAAACTCCTCGACTTTGAAGAGGACCCTATAGTGAAAAAGGTGGTTGAAGAGAGCCTCGGTGTTTGAAAGTGAAGAGTTAATACATCTGCCTGAAGATGTATTCAGGCTCATAAGGGATTTGATAAGGGATTACTCTGGAATATATTTCGATGATGAGTCAAGGTATCTCCTTGAGAAGAGGCTTTCAAGGAGGGTGAGGAACCATCACTTTAGTAGCTTCAGGGACTATTTCAGGCATCTGCTTTATGACAGGAATCGTGACGAAGAACTCGCATCGATAATAGACATCCTAACTGTTAATGAGACATATTTCTTCAGGGAGCAGAGCCAGCTTGAGACATTCAGCGAGGAGATACTGACTGAGCTCAGGGATATAAATAAAGATAAGAAGAGGCTTAGGATATGGTCCGCAGGTTGTTCTACAGGCGAGGAGCCTTATACTATTGCAATGCTCGTGATCGAAAATGGCAATTTTTGTGACTGGGATATAGAGATATTAGGAAGTGATATAAACCAGAGGGTACTACAGGTTGCAAGAAGTGGAATTTACAGAAAGAACTCCTTCAGGACAACAGTGCCTTATTTTATTGACAAATATTTCAAGGAAGAAGACAGCCTTTTCAGGATATCACACAGTGTAAAACAGCATGTAAATTTCAGCTATCTAAATCTTCTTGACCCTTTCAAGGTAAAATTGATAGGCAAAATGGATGTGATATTCTGTAGAAACGTGTTAATATATTTTGATCAGCAGTCAAGGAAAAAAGTTATCGAGATATTCCATGAAAGGCTTATGGATGGAGGTTATTTCCTGTTAGGCCATGCTGAATCTCTTATAAATCTATCCACTGCCTTTACACTTAGACATTTTAAACATGATATGGTTTATCAGAAGCCTATAAAAAAAGGGGTTCATAGAGATGTCTAAGATTAATGTTCTTGTTGTTGATGACTCTGCCTATAGCAGGCAGACGATAAGAAAAATGCTCGAGAAAGACCCTCGCATCGAGGTGGCAGGTATCTCGTCAGACGGCGTAGATGCAATGGCAAAGACCCTTAAACTCATGCCTGACCTTATAACATTAGACCTTGAGATGCCTGGGATGGATGGCTTCAGTTTCCTCAGATGGCTGATGAAAAAGAGACCAACACCAGTGATAATTGTCAGCTCGTATTCCGACTCAAAGACTGTATTTAAGGCACTCGAACTCGGTGCAGCTGATTTTATAGCAAAGCCTCCAAAGATGAACTCAGTTGAATTTCAGAACATGGAGAAGGATTTACTTAGCAAGGTGAAGGGGATAAAAGACTTTCGTATGGATAGACTGAGTAAAAACCTCAAACTTCTTGAGGGAGAGAGAACTCAACAGACATCCTCAGAAAGTTTGGAACATGGTATAGAAGCCGTCGCTATCGGGGCATCAACAGGTGGACCTGCTGCACTCAAGATAATACTTACAAGACTTCCATCCGATTTCCCAGCAGGTATTGTGATAAGCCAGCATATGCCAAGGGGTTTTACTGCCTCATTCGCTGAAAGACTTAATGGAATTTCAAAGGTCCGCGTAAAGGAAGCAAGAGACGGTGACGAGGTGGAGAGGGGTAAGGTTCTTATTTGTCCTGGTGGTTTCCATATGCTTTTTAGAAAAAAAGGGCAAAGGATAGTCGCGACAATTAAAGAATCAAAGAATACAGATAAATATATACCATCAGTTGATATGATGATGTCATCTGCTGCAGAAGTTTTTGGGCCCAAGACGATGGGAGTTGTTCTTACAGGTATGGGTAGCGATGGATTAGAAGGGATGCTGGAAATTAAAAAGAGAGGGGGGTATACTATAGCAGAATCAGAGGATACTGCTGTTGTCTTCGGTATGCCTTCAGAGGTAATAAAAGCAGGTGCTGCGGGGAGGGTCTTGCCTATATCTGAGATACCTGTTGAGATAGTAAAATTAGTCAGGGAAACAGAGCGGATCGATGATTTGTAAAGCGGAGGATTAATGGAAAAAAAGTCAGCTCTGACACCTCGGGCAGAAGAATTTTCCGGTAAACCAGGGGGTTTCGTGTGAAAAATCCGGGATCAAATCGAGGAGCAGAGGTGCCTGACACTTCTGGCATCTCAGGTCATTTAAATTAAAGTCTGATGCCAGTTTTTTTGCATCATAGGCGTTTTCCCTGACTTCAACAATATAGTGTGTGAATTCCTGGACTTTAGGTTTTTGGCTTAGCACCTTTCTTATTTGTTCGACAACCTCATTAGGCTTGGTGGTTGCTTTTACAATATAACCTGCAGCGCCGAGGTTAAGAGCTTTCTCTACTTCATCAGACTGGCCCTTTGCAGAAAAGACCAATACCGGGATGCTCGAAAGTTTCGGGTCTGTTTTTACAACCTGAAGTACTTTGTACCCATCCATGATAGGCATCATAAGATCCAGAAGAATAATGTCGGGTTTTTCCTGCGAGAGGATCTTAATCGCTTCCATACCGTTATCTGCTGTAAGCACATTGAATTGCTCGAATGTCAACTTATTCCTGTACATCTGCTGCACAACCTTTGAGTCTTCAACGAGCAATATCTTGTTTCTCATAGTAAAATTCTATATAAGGGCCAATTTTATGTCAATACATATGATGCTGTTATCTGTTGAAGAGCAGATTATATGCTTTACTGATAAATTTTTCTCCAAAGATTCAGACTTTTTACTGAAGGAGAAACCTCTATTTGGTATTTAATACACAATCCTTTCAAGGAAAAGGCCGCTTGCAGGGGCAGTTGGCCCGGCAAGCCTTCTATCATGTGATTTTAGAATCTCTTGTATCCTCTCAGCCGTAAACCTTCCCCTGCCAATCTCAACAAGGGTACCAACAATATTCCTGACCATATGCCTGAGAAAACCATTAGCCTCTATCCTAATCTTTATGAATTCGCCCTTTATACTCGAAGTCATAAAATCCATTTCCCAAAACCTTTCTACATTCAGAGAAAAAATTTCCCTGATATCATTTTTTATGCTGCTGCCAGTACCTCTAAAAGAAGAAAAATCGTGCGTGCCTATGAGTACCTGCGCTGCTTCTACCATAGACTTTAGCTCAAGGGGCTGCTGAATTATCCATACATATCTGTATATAAATGCTGATGATTCTCTCTGGTTTGCGATGATATAAAAGTAACTTTTTTTAACAGCACTATCTCTCGGATTAAATGAATCATCAACCTCAGATGTATCAAGAACCCTGATGTCCTGAGGGAGCAGGGCATTCAATGCCCTTTTTATGGTTTCCGGGTCAAGCCTCGATTCAGTCCTGAATACTGCCACCTGGCCGAGTGCATGAACGCCTGCATCAGTCCTGCTTGCACCGATAACCCTCGATCTTTCTCCGGTTATTTTTAATATTTTTTCCTCAACGACGCCCTGAATGGTGAGCCCCTTTTTCTGTACCTGCCAGCCCTGATAGGCTGTGCCGTCATACTCGAGGAGGAGCTTGATTTTTCTCATGGTTCAAAATATAGCATACATTATTCTTGAATAATCGGCGCTTAAGGGTTAGAATTATCTCCAATGAGGGTTATAAGAAACAATAAGGCAATGATGGCTTTCCTCAAGGTTCTCAAGGAACGTGCAGCGGGAGGTAGTCAGGAGATTGAGCTTAAGGTTAAGGCTATCCTTGATGATGTGAGGAGAAATGGGGACAAGGCAGTCCTTAGATATACAGAGGCATTTGATTTCCTGAAGGCAAAGGGATTGAGAATAAGGCCAGATGAAATATCAAGATATGCAGAAAAGGCAGATGCAAAAGCAGTAAAAGCCATTAAACTCTCTGCAAGAAGGATAAAGGCTTTTCATAAAATGCAGAAAGAGGAATCCTGGACTTTTTCTGAAGGAGACACAACCCTCGGGCAGTTGATAATGCCAATTGGAAGGATCGGTGTATATATACCAGGGGGTAAGGCTTCCTATCCATCTACCGTTTTGATGAACATTATCCCTGCTCAGGTGGCGGGTGTAAAAGAAATAGCCCTATGTGTACCTACTCCAAAGGGCGAGATAAATTCATATGTGATGGCTGCAATAAAATTGCTCGGGATTAAAGAGGTTTATCAGATTGGCGGAGCACAGGCAGTTGGGGCAATGGCATATGGAACAGAGACGATAAAGAAGGTTGATAAGATTGTAGGTCCCGGGAATATCTATGTAGCAACAGCAAAGAAGATGGTCTTTGGGATTGTGGATATAGATATGATTGCAGGGCCAAGCGAGATATTGATTATTGCAGACGATTCGGCAAACCCGGCATTTGTTGCAGCTGACTTGCTCAGCCAGGCAGAACACGATGAGTTTGCATCATCTATATTAATAACTGATTCCAGAAGGGTGGCAGATGCTGTTGACAAAGAGCTTGAGAGACAAGTTGGCAGGCTAAAGAGAAAAGAGATTGCAAAAAAATCTATTGATAATTACGGCGCTATAATAATTACAAAAGATATAAAAGACGCTGCAGAGCTATCAAACCATATCGCACCTGAACATCTTGAGGTTATGACTGAAGAGCCAATGAATGTTTTACCTATGATTAAGAATGCGGGTGCGATATTTCTTGGAGAGTGGACACCTGAGGCATTAGGGGATTATTCAGCAGGCCCGAACCATACCCTTCCAACAGGGGGGACAGCAAGGTTCTCATCACCACTCGGCGTTTATGATTTTGTAAAACGTTCAAATCTTTTGAGTTTCACAAAGGATGGTTTTTCAAAACTCGCAGAGACTGTTAAGACAATTGCGTCAGTAGAAGGTTTAAATGCCCATGAAAATACAATAACGATTAGGGAAAGAGTAAGAGATGGAAGGATTAAAACAGAACATGAAGGGAAAAAGTAGAGGTCAAATCTATGGACGAAATCAATCTTAAAGTCCTTGAACCGAAAGAAAAGGTTGGTCTTATTATAGTTATAACCGGGCACGGGAAAGGGAAAACAACCTCTGCATTAGGCATAGCGTTGAGGGCTATCGGGTACAATATGAGGGTCTGCATTATTGAGTTTATGAAAGGCGATATCTATTCAGGTGAGATTGACGGAATAAAAAGACTATCTCCAAATGTTGAACTTCATCTCACAGGGAAGGGGTTCTGTGGAATAAAGGGGAACCCATACCCTTACAAAGAGCACAGGGCTAATGCTCAGGATGCATTAAAACTTGCAAAGGAGAAGATGCTGTCAAAAAAATTTGATATCTTAATTCTTGATGAAATCAACAACGCCCTTCAATTGAAACTTGTAGATCTACCCCAGGTACTGGAATTGATAGAAAATAAGCCCCAACTTATGCACCTTATTTTAACCGGAAGGGATGCCCATCCCGAGGTGATAAAAAGAGCCCATACAGTTACAGAAATGAAAGAGATAAAGCATGCTTACAGACAGGGGATAGAGCCGCAGAAAGGAATAGATTACTGAGGATTGTATCAGTGAAACTCCCCCTGTGCGGTAACATCTTGACCGTACAATTTTAAAGATATAATTAAAGGTATCATAACAAAGTACTTGATAAAGATTAACTCAAGTTATATGATATGAACTATTAAGGTATAAGATGGCTCCTGCTGTAAAAGATTATTATAATATACTTGGAGTAAGTAAAAGCGCCTCTCAGGATGAGATAAAGAAGGCATACAGAAAACTTGCGCGCAAATATCACCCTGACTTGAACCCCGGGGATAAGGCTGCAGAGCATAAATTTAAAGAGCTAAATGAGGCATATGAAGTATTAAGTGACCAGAAAAAGAGGGCTGAGTATGACCAGTTTGGCAGTTCTCCATTTGGAGGCGGAGGACCTTGGTTCGAAGGGTCCAGGACTTATGATTTCAGAGATACCTCTGATTTTGGTGGGTTAGGTGATTTTTTTTCTGATCTCTTTGGGGCAAGGTCAGAGGCAATACATGCTAAAGGGTCTGATATGGTCATGGGCCTTGAACTTTCCCTTGAAGAGGCATTCTCAGGCGTGACAAAGACAATCACATTTAACAGGGAGGTTACATGCAGGTCATGTAATGGTTCAGGGGCCGAGTCTTCCCATATATGCGATACATGTAAAGGCACGGGAAGCATAAAAACATCAAAAGGCTTCTTCATGATGTCCCAGCCATGCACTGCTTGCAAGGGCAGTGGCAGGAGGGCAACAAAGGTCTGCCCTTCATGTGGTGGAAGAGGAAAGAATTTTCATACAGAGACGATCAATGTAAAAATACCAAGAGGTGTTGACACCGGCTCCAGAGTTAAATTAAAGGGCATGGGAGGCGCAGGATCAGGTGGCGGCCCGGCAGGTGACCTCCATATAGAAATTACTGTGAGGCACCATCCGATATTTAAGAGAAAAGGTGATGACATCTACCTTGATCTACCTGTGACATTTGGTGAGACAGCCCTCGGAGCAAAGATCGAAGTTCCTACAATAGACGGTATAGCAGCAATGACACTGCCACCAGGTACACAAGGTGGCCAAAGGTTTAAACTATCAGGAAAGGGGTTCCCTTCAGCAAAAACAGGATTAAGGGGTGACCAGTATGTTGACATAAAGATAGTGGTGCCGAAGGACATGAATAACAGGGCAAGAGATGCCATAAAAGAAATAGAGGCTTTATATAAGGAAAATCCACGAAAGGGGTTATTACAAAGGTGATAAACTCAAAGGATAAAAAACAACCTTTATTCATGATAAGCGTAGTATCGAGGATGTTGGGTGTACATCCCCAGACATTGCGGCTATATGAACGGGAAGGACTGATTACTCCCTGCAGAACAAAAAGATCAAGACTCTACTCCGAGGAAGATGTTGAGAAATTAGCCATGATCCTTCGGCTTACAAGAGAGCTCGGTGTTAACAGGTCAGGGGTTGACATAATTCTGAGACTCAGACACAGGTTAGAGATTTTTCAAAAAGAAATGGAAGAGATGATGAGTTTTCTTGAAGAAGATATAAGAAGGGATTTTATCAAGAGGTTTAAGAGGATTTTTTCAGAGGAATAGAAGGAGGGTTTTTAATAATGGATAAATTTACGATAAAAAGTCAGGAGGCGATACAAGGGGCGCAGAGGTTTGCAGAGAAAAAGGGCAATCAGCAGATTGATGCCGAACATCTGCTCTGGGCGCTACTTGAGGACGAAGAAGGCGTTGCCTCTCAGATACTCAAGAGGCTCGGGATTAATACAGCTTCATTGCAACGTGATGTTGAAGAGATAATAGATAAGTTCCCGAAGGTTATTAGTGCAACGCCTTTAGGACAGATCTATATATCGCCAAGATTAAAAGAGGTATTTGAAAATGCAACTAAAGAGGCAGAACATCTTACAGATGAATATATGAGTGTTGAACATCTTCTTATTTCACTTATATCAATAGGCGGGCCATGTTCTGAGCTCTTGAAAAGATATGGGGCATCTGCTGATAAGGTCCTTTCGGCCATGAGAGAGATAAGGGGCGCACAGCGCGTGACAAATCCAACTCCTGAAGAAAAATATCAGGCGCTTAAGAGATACAGCCGTGACCTCACAGAACTTGCAAAAAAAGGAAAACTTGACCCTGTTATCGGTAGAGACGATGAGATAAGAAGGATAATACAGGTGCTGTCGAGAAGGACAAAGAATAATCCTGTGCTTATTGGAGAGGCTGGCGTTGGTAAGACTGCTATTGCAGAGGGGCTTGCACAGAGGATAGTTGCAGGTGATGTGCCGGAGACATTAAAGGACAAAAAGGTGGTTGCGCTCGATATGGGAGCTATCGTGGCCGGCTCAAAATTCAGGGGAGAATTTGAGGAAAGATTGAAGGCGGTCTTGAAGGAAATTGAGCAGGCAGAGGGGAAGGTTATTTTATTCATAGATGAGCTTCACACGATTGTTGGTGCTGGTGCAGCTGAGGGTGCAATTGATGCGTCAAATATCTTGAAGCCACCCCTTGCGAGAGGAGACCTCAGGTGTATTGGTGCAACGACCATTAATGAATACAGAAAGTATATAGAAAAAGACACTGCACTTGAGAGAAGGTTTCAGCCTGTACTTGTAAAGGAGCCGAGCGTTGAAGACACAATATCAATGCTTCGCGGCCTTAAGGAAAGATATGAGGTTCATCACGGTGTAAAGATTAAGGATTCGGCATTGATTTCTGCTGCAGTACTATCAAACAGATATATCACAGACAGGTTTCTTCCTGATAAGGCAATTGACCTTATTGATGAGTCTGCATCAAAACTCAGGATGGAGATAGATAGTATGCCAATAGAACTTGATGAGATAGAAAGAAGGCTCAGGCAGATGGAGATAGAGAGACATTCAGTAACGAGAGAGGAATCAAAGGAATCTAAAGATAAACTCAACAAGATAGTGAAAGAAATGGCTGAGCTTCAGGTGAAACGTGATGAACTAAGGACTCAGTGGTTGAGTGAAAAAGAGATTATTGCAAGGATGCGAGAACACAAAGAGCAGATTGAGAAGACAAAGATAGGGTCAGAAAGGGCAGAGCGTGAAGGAGACCTGACAAAGGCATCAGAGCTCAGATATGGAAAATTACTCGAACTCCAGAGGGCGCTTGAAGAAGAAAATAAAAAGCTTTTTGAGGCACAGAAGAGAAGGAAGATGTTGAAGGAAGAGGTAGATGAAGAAGATATTGCAGAGGTCGTTTCTAAATGGACAGGTATACCTGTATCCCGGATGCTTGAAGGTGAGGTCCAGAAGCTGCTTCAGATGGATGAGCGTCTTAGGCAAAGGGTTGTTGGACAGGATGAGGCGATTGAGGCAGTATCAAATGCAATTAGAAGGGCACGTGCAGGCATACAGGACCCTAACAGGCCTATAGGCTCTTTTATCTTTTTGGGACCTACTGGTGTTGGAAAGACTGAGCTTGCAAGAGCGCTTGCAGAGTTTTTATTTGATGACGAAAACGCAATGATAAGAATAGATATGTCTGAATATCAGGAAAGACACACAGTCTCAAGGCTTATCGGTGCACCTCCGGGGTATGTAGGCTATGAAGAAGGTGGACAGCTCACTGAGGCTGTGAGGAGGAAACCCTATTCTGTAATCTTGTTTGATGAGGTTGAGAAGGCCCATCCGGAGGTATTCAACCTTTTGTTACAACTACTTGATGATGGAAGGCTGACTGACAGCCATGGAAGGACAGTTGATTTCAGAAATACAGTAGTCATCATGACATCAAATATAGGTGGCGCACATATACAGGAGATGCTCGAAGAAAGGGCAAAGAGGCCGGATGCTTACTGGGTCAGTAGCTTTGCTGAATTGAAGGAAAAGATTATGGAAGACCTGAAGACATTTTTCAGGCCTGAATTCCTGAATAGGGTTGATGAGATTATCGTATTTAACCCTTTGACTAAGGAACTTCTAAAACAGATTGTGGAGATACAGGTGAACAGGATGAAGAGATATATCAAAGAGAAAAATGTTGATATAAAGCTGACAGATACTGCCAAAGAGTATTTTGCAGATATTGGCTTTGACCCGGGTTACGGAGCAAGACCTTTAAAGAGGGCTTTGCAGAGAGAGATATTAAATCCCCTTGCCTTGAAAATCCTTGACAGGACATTCAAAGAGGGAGATACAGTTGAGGTTGATTTTGAAAAAGATAAAATTACGTTTAGTAAAGATATGGCTGTAAAGATAGAAGCATGATTAAAGGGGAGGCGTTTATAAAAGCCTCCTCTTTAATCCTTAATTTTTTCTTGCCGAAATTCCTTCGAACTAATATGATTATTCAAGTCTTATGAAAATAATACACAGGTCAATACTAAAGGAATTAACCTTTACCTTTATACTTACCCTCGCATTTTTAAACCTTATCCTGATGATGGAAAAGCTGCTCAAGCTGTCCAGATTTCTATCAGGCGTCGGTGCATCGATGATAGATATGGCCAAACTTATTTTCTACCTGCAACCGCAGTTACTTTTACTTACAATCCCAATGGCACTTCTACTCTCTGTGCTTCTTACTTATGGACGTCTTAATCTTGATAATGAACTTGTAATATTAAGAGTCAGTGGCATGGGCTTTAATGGTATTTCGAAACCAGTTTTTATACTTGGAACCTTATGCTTTTTTCTGAACATTGCCGTGAGTTTATACATTGGACCAAAAAGTAGTATATGGCTCAAAAACGAGATAAAGAGCGTCATCACAGCCCGTCTCCCCATGGCAATCGAGGAGGGCACTTTCAATACATTATTCAAAGACATTGTTATTATGATAAGGGAAAAGCCATCTCAAGACACCTTCAGAGACATATTTATATATGATGGTAGGGATAAGAATAAACCGAAGGTCCTGATGGCGAAAGATGGGAAGATATATATGTCAGAGGGTTTGAATACAAACCTTTACCTTAGAGAAGGATATATTCATATTGCAAAAGGGGATAGTACAACTGAATTGTTTTTTGAAAGATATAATATGATACTCAGACTCGAATCAGATATTCCATCCAGGAAGAATACAGAGCTTACCCCTTTTGAACTAATAAAGGAGATGAGGGAAGGGTCTAACCATGCTTCATCCCTACAGCTTGAACTCCACAGGAGGCTATCATTGCCTTTATTATGCATAATTATTATTTTCTTAGGACCACCCCTTTCTCTCATGGGGGGAAAATCTGGCAGACTTGGTGGTCTATCCCTGGGGTTAGGGGTATTCACTATCTATTATGTACTTCTGATATACGGTGAAAATCTCGTTAAGGCTGGTAAGATATCTCATTATGTTGGAGCATGGACACCTACAATAATAATAGGACTATTGGGGCTATACCTCTTCAGGAGGGCAAGTAATAAGTAACTAACACAACCCTTAGTGCTTTAAATAATTATGAAACATTCAGGGTTTTACTAAAAATGCTAATATTACAGAGGCATTATCTTAAAGAATTCTTAAAGCTCCTATCCATTATAGGTACGGGACTTGCCCTCATATTCAGTATCCTCGACCTCATCGAAAAGATAAGCGATTTTATGCCTAACAGGCCTTCTTTTAAAAATCTGTTGATGTACACCTTTTTCAACTTTCCTAAATATCTCCTTTACCTTCTTCCTGCTGCCGTTCTCATATGCAGTCTTTTTATATTCAGCCAGGCATCAAGGAACAGAGAATTTGTAGTAATAAAGGCCACGGGTGGGAGATTAAAGGCCCTCTTCTATCCATTTATTATATCTGGCATATTGGTAAGTATATTCGCCTTTATTATTGGAGAGATTGTTGTTCCTGATTTTTCAAGAAGATCGACTGAATTAAAAAATACTCTTACAAAAAAGGATAAAAAAATCATATTTAAAGAGGGTTCTCTCTGGCTAAAGGCCACAGACGGCTCTCCAGTCAGGATCGAACTTTACATCCCGGAAAAAAGACTTGCAAAGGGTGTTAGCATTTTCCTTTTTGAGAAAGGTTTCCTAAAGGAAAGGATAGAAGCGGAAGAAGCAAAATGGGAAGAAGTTCTCGGAGATCCGCTGAGGCGGAAAGGTTCAAAGGGTATATGGAAACTTAAAAATGTAATTATTTATGACATTGAAAGTGGAAAGATCGACAGGATATCGGAGAAGGTATTTTTATATCTTGAGTCTCCTGATTTCTTTAGTAAAGAGATTAAAACACCAGCAGAGATGGGGATAAGTGAATTATACAGATATACACAGAGATTGAAAAAATCAGGGTTCAGGAACACCAAACTCATAGTAGACCTTCACTCGAAGATATCATACCCCTTGATAAACCTCTTTATGATTCTTCTCGGCATATCCCTTTCAATGAATAGCAAGATTGGCAGAGGCCTTTTCGCAGCAGGTCTTGGACTACTTATAAGTACTGTCTATTGGTTTACATACACACTGATGCTCTCCATGGGATATGCAGGAGTGGTGCCGCCAATCATTGCTGCATGGATAGTGCCAATAATATTCGGAATAGTCGCGGTTTATCTATTTAGAAAGATAGAGGAATAGACCTGGTCGCTGTCTCTAAGACAGCAACTTATCAAATGGGTATGACTTCAGGCATGTAAGGAATGCGTCCACAGCGGGGGAAGAGACTAAATTCTTGTTAATGACGAGTGAAATGTTCCTCACCATCTTCTCCTCTTTGAATCCAAGCAGATAAAGTGTTCCATACTTAATTTCCTTTCTTACAGCCCAGCGTGTGATTATCGAGACACCCAATCCATTCTCAACCGCATCTTTTATAGCCTCTGTGCTGCCGAGAACCATGGATATCTTCATGTCCCGTGGCGTAATCCCATATTTTTTGAAAAACTTTTCTATAATCTGTCTTGTGCCTGAGCCAGCTTCCCTGAAGATAAAAGGTTCCTTTACAAGGTCTGATATAGAGACTTCTTTCTTCTTTACCCAGGGATGAGAAGGCGATACAACCAGCAGGAGTTCGTCGGGGATCAGTTTTTCAACAAACATCTTCTGTCCTGTAACATCACCAGCTACAAGGCCAAGGTTAATATTGCCTGAATTAAGCAGTTCGACAACTCTATTTGTATTTCCAACAAGAAGGTGTATCTTTATCTTGGGATGCGTTTTCCTGAAATCTGTGATAACACTCGGAAGGAGGTAGTCACCTATAGTCGAAGATGCACCAATATTTATACTTCCTTTAACAAGGCCTGTTATTTCTCCTATAACCTTTTCTGCAGCTGCATAAAGTGCAAGGATTTCTTTTGCATGTTTATACAGAACCTCCCCTGCAGGGGTAAAGGTAACAGTATTTGATGATCTGTCAAATAATTTTGTCTCGTATCTTTCTTCGAGGGCTTGAATCTGAAGGCTTACAGCAGGCTGTGTGAGATGTATAATTTCAGAGGTTTTTGAGAAACTCTTTGTCTCGGCTACTGTGCAAAAGACTTTTAGTTTATGATCTTCCATTTCTATCTTTTCCCAAAGTTCCCTCTCCCTCGACGAGAGAGGGTTAGGGTGAGGGTGAATTTAAGTGTCAGAGCAGGCTATAAGCCGAGTTCTGTTTGCGTGGTCATTCATCTAAGGTCCGGTGTTGCCACCAGACTCTTGCGGTCGCTACCCATTCCGCCTCCTCGATCCCGACAAAGTCGGGACGGGGATTCGAAGGGGCCCTTCTCCAGGCGGAACCTATTCGACCTTGCTCAAGGCGGGGTTTTCCAAGCTTAAGATGTTGCCATCTCAACTGGTGAGCTCTTACCTCACCTTTTCACCCTTACCCCGCACTTCTGAAAAAAGTGCGGGACGGTTTCCCTTTCTGTGGCACTTTCCTTGGGGTTACCCCCACTCCGTATTATGGAGCGCCTTGCCCTGTAGAGTTCGGACTTTCCTCTCCGCACTTTTTTCAGAAGTGCGGGGCGACCACCTCTCCTGCTCTGACCTATAATAATCTCTTATTATTATATAATAAGCATTTATTTTTTGGAAGAGTCTTTTATATTGTGGTTTTATCTTCCTTTTGGTGTTAAAAAATTATGTGCTGTTTTTATAGTAGAGTATTCTGCGGCATTGAGGGCAATGGATAATCTCTTCATCCTTTTTTATTTCGACAAAGAGCTGGGGTGGTATGTTCATATTGCATCCCTGGCATATTTCATCTTTTGCCTCTATTACTGCTACCCCATTATATGATTCAAACAAGCTTATATACCGTTTATATATTTCTTCGTCAATAACACCAACAATCTTTGACCTTGCTTCCTTAAGTGGCAAGAGTTCTCTCTCTGCCTCCAACATTTCGCTCTCAAGTTTTTTCTTTAATGCCTCGATCTTATCCTTCTCAGTCCTGAACTTTGCTCTACCTAATTCTATTTCTTTTGAAGAGGTATCTATCTCCTCCATAACAATGAGTATCTCATCCTCAACAGTAGAACGCTCCTTGTCTATAGACTCTATCTCCTTTAGATGTGCCTGATATTCTTTATTTGTTTTTATCTCTGTAGTCCGGGCTTTTAGTTTTTTAATCTTTTCATTTATATCATCTAATTCTTTCTCCTTGCCGCGTTTCTTTAATTCAAGGGAGTCATGCCTTTGTTTTATCTTATCAATAGCAGTCTGGGACTCATTAAGGGGAAATTCTGCTTCGGATATCCTTAAGGGAATCTCATCTATCATGCGCTTTTTATCAAGGATTTTTGAATCAATTTTTTGAAGTTCTATTAATCGTTCGAGTTGTTCCTTCACCTTTTCTCTTTTACCCGCCTTTGGCGGGTTTACTTTAAGCTTTCGACTTTAAACCCTTAACCGATTTCCTGATTGAAATCAGCCGAAATCGATTCGTATCGAGCTGGTGGGCCCACCAGGGCTCGAACCTGGGACCAACCGGTTATGAGCCGGTAGCTCTTCCAACTGAGCTATGGGCCCTAAAAATTGCTCAAATTGGGTATCGACTTATTACTATAAACTTGTTGCTATTTTTAGGTCAAGGCTTTTCGATAAATTCCCTGAGCCATTTGCTCCGGGAGGGGTGTTTTAATTTTCTGATCGCCTTTCCTTCTATCTGTCTTATTCTCTCACGGGTAACATCAAATTCCAGTCCCACCTCTTCGAGGGTATGTGGGATGTTTCCACCGATGCCGAACCTTTTTCTTATAATCTTTTCTTCCTTATGGGTTAGCGAGCACAGAATCTTGTCTATCTTTTTTTTCATATCGCCCTGTATCGCAAAATCAAGTGGCGATAACATCGCCTTATCCTCTATAAAATCCCTAAGATGACTGTCTTCTTCTTCCCCGATAGGGGTCTCGAGAGAGATAGGTTCTTTTGATATCTTTAGTATCCCATTCACCTTTTCAACAGGAATTTTCAATCTCTCAGCAATTTCAACAGGTGTTGGCTCCCTCCCCATTTCCTGTACAAGTTCCTTTGTAACCTTTGTTATCTTGTTAATAATCTCAACCATGTGTACAGGTATCCTTATTGTTCTCGACTGATCTGCAAGCGCCCTTGTTATCGCCTGTCTGATCCACCATGTAGCATATGTGCTGAATTTATAGCCGCGTTTGTACTCGAACTTATCAACAGCTCTCATAAGCCCGCTATTTCCTTCCTGTATAAGGTCTGAGAAGCTCAACCCTCTGCCTAAATATCGTTTAGCAATGCTTATTACAAGCCGCAGATTGGCTTCTATCAAAGATTTCCTTACCTCAAATACTTTCCTCTCACCCTGTATCAGAACCCTCAGGGCTTTTTTCATCTCATCAAACTTCATACCAAACAAGATTTCTTTTTTCTCGATTTTCTTTTTACACAACTGACGTTCGTTTCCAATATCAAATCCTGTCGGAATCGACTCGTACTGAGAATGTTTTGCTATTTCCCCTGTACTTATAATCTTCCTATTCAGGGCATCTACCTCTGCAACTGACCGTTTCAATTCTTCAGAGAATACTGTTACAACGTCTTCTTTTAATCTGAGGGAATGTACTTTTTCAAGTATCTGCTCCCTGTTTCTTTCGAGTAACTTGATTAATTCGCTCTGGGTATATTTTCCCCCCTTGTGAGAAACTTTCTTAGAAGCTTTATTCGGTGTATTAAGTGGTATATTTTCCTTTAATTTTTTAAGATATCCCTTTCTTCTCTGATTCAGGTAATTTATTTTCTTTGCAATTTCAAAAAATCTTTTTCTCTCCAAGAGCAGGTCTTCCTCTATTTCTTCTTCGCTATTCTGAATGAGATCTGTAAGCGGGGCCTCTCCATTTCTGACCATCCTGCCTAGGGTTATAAGTTTTTTCAGAACAAAGGGCAGCGAAAATGTTACCCTGTAAACTTTCTCTTTTCCATCTTCTATTTTCTTAGCAATCTCAATCTCGCCCTCTCTTGTGAGCAGTGGCACACTGCTCATCTCCTTTAGATAGATGCGTATAGGGTCTTTTTCGCCTTCTATGAAATGAGGTATCTTTTTCCCCTCTTCTATGGCCTCATCACTCACATCAGCCTTAAAAATTGCATCTCTCTCTTCATCATACTCGTTAAAATAGTCAAAATAATGTTTCATAAATGTGCCTCTTTAATAAGTCTACGCTTTTCTTTCAGTAATGAATTATGAAGTGCTGCATCGTCAGGTTCCTTTGACAATGCCAATTTCCCTCTCTCTTCGAATCTTCGCTGTGCTATTCTACGCAGACAGTCATTGATATTTCTGTCAACATGTTCTAAATCAAATCCAGGGTTAAGCGAGAGTTCTGTAATCAGGGCCCTTTCTGTGTCATCAGACTTAATTAGTAGTGAGTTTACATTTAATTTATCTACAGATGTCTTAATTTTTTTAAATATAGATCTGATGGTTTCATCCTTTAGGTCTTCAATGTCGAGTTTTGGAATCACATTATCAGCTTTTTCAGGGAATGTAATAATCGCACTCAAAAGAAGGTATTCTTCTCTGTCCAAAGTTTTTCTGGCTGGCTCGAATCCTTTAGCAGTATGTAGACCAGGTTTTCTTTTTATCTTTTTAAGTTCACTTCTAAGGACAGATTCATTGATCCTTGACCTGTCAGCAAGTTCACCTAACATTTCATCCGCTATAATCAGGTCCTTTACCACTGCGATCATCCCGAGTGCTTCCCTTACATTATCTATTCTATCTTCCACTGACGTATTCAGGAGAAACTCTATCATTGACACGGTATCGGAAAGCATTTTCTTAAAAGGTTGACTGCCGTTTTTCCTCAAAAAACTATCGGGGTCTTCACCTTCGGGTAATAATAAGATCCTTGCCCTGAAGTCGCTCTCACAAACGATTGATAGAGACCTTCTTGCAGCAGAAATGCCTGCTTCATCGCCGTCAAAGACCAAAACTACTTTTTTAGCCAGTAATTTGAGCCTATGTAGTTGCCGTAATGTCAGGGCTGTCCCTAACGGTGCTACTGTGTTTTTAAACCCGTATTGGCGGCATACTATAGCATCAAGGTACCCCTCAACGATAATGGCATAACCCTTCTTCCTTATCTCATCCTTTGACGAGTTGATTGCAAATAGGGTATCTCCCTTTTTAAATATCTCGGTCTCAGGAGAATTAAGATACTTTGGCATGGAATCATCCATAACCCTGCCACCGAAGGCTATAACATCATTATGAAGGTTAAATATCGGGAAGATAATACGTCCTCTGAACACATCCCTGTAACTTTTTTCTCCGCCTGAGGCGGAAGCGACAGCAAGCCCGGCATCCTTTATCAAGGAATCGGTGTAGCCTCTGTTTTTTAAATATTTAAATAGTGCATCCCATTCATTAGTCGCATAGCCTATGTGAAAACTATCAATGGATGTTTCATTAACCCCCCTGTTCTTAAGATATGTCTGTGCCGACTCTGAAGATTTTAAGTTCCTGATAAAAAATTTCATTGCCTCACTCTGGATATGGAGTATTTTTTCACGCCTTTCAGATGTACCTTTATCAAACCTGGGTTCGGTTATCTCAATACCAGCCTTTTTAGCAATATATCTTGTCGCTTCATTGAACGAGAGGTTGTCATGTTTCATCAAAAAACTAATTACGTCACCGCCAATGCCGCATCCGAAACAGTGAAATATCTGTTTGGCCTGGTTGACCATAAACGAGGGGGTTTTTTCAGAGTGGAAGGGACAGAGACCTTTATAGTTCTGGCCTGATTTCTTTAACTGGACATAATCGGATATAAAATCAACGATGTCTATTCTAGACTTTATTTCTTCGAGTAGCCTTTCAGTCTTCATTAAGCTCGGTTGCGAGTCGATTCCGACCTGCTAAATCTATTGAACCCGGAGCACCCTAATATTTCCAATGAATCATCTTTTGAAATCTCATCTATGAGTAAGTTCAGACCAATAGTATCACTCGAAATATGCCCTGCAACAATAACATTCAGGTGGTTTTTTTCCGCCTCTTTACGGTGATCCTCACTGATGTGCATCGCTACTATTGTGCTCACTCCACCTGTTGTGAGGCTTTCAAATATATCCTTCGCCCCCTCTGTGCCACCTGTCATATCGACAAAGATCTTTCCAGCCTTCCTGTTCTTTGAACCGAGAATGATCTTTGGGCTGACACTATTTGTCCCTGCAGATTTGTATTCGGGGATGTTTTTGAGAATATCGAGCACATCAGACAAAAGATATGGTTTCTTTTCATCAAATAGACGCTGGAGATAGCTTGCGACCATATTGTCAGCCGGCGTATGAAGACAAAGGAAGGGGATGCCGAGAAGCCTTGCTGCATCTACCGCCCTTGCATGGTTAACTGGCATCAACTTTCTCTCTACCTCTTTTATCCTCACATCCATAAGTCCCTCAGCAATATTAATAGGGACACCAAATCTGTTTAATATATCTGACTGCATCTGCATTACAGTATAAAGGTTTGCATATGCCCTTCCTTCAGGGTGATGCGAAAGGAGGAGGTCAACTCGTCTGCCTTTTGACCTCAGGTTATCAGCGAGCAGTATCTCCCCAACCTCAATATCTATGCCGACGAGGATACTTTTAATCTCTTCATCACCCGTCCCATAGAGAATCCTTGAATCAGAATATGGATTCTGGAAAGACTCCTGGTCAAAAAGTTCCCTTTCATCTGGTTTAAGCTCATCAAAGTCTTTTTTACTGCGTTCCAGATACTTCAGGACTATGTCTCTGCCACGAGGATCGTTTTCTATCCCGGTTTCTATGGCCTTTGTGTAAATGTCTCTTAGCTTCATATGATTCTCATCTTACCGCCAGCCTGACCTTTTTAATGGCTTTCTCACGAGCAGCAATCGCCTTTTTTTTCTTCTTTACGCTTGGCTTCTCATAATGCTCCCTTTTCTTTATCTCTGAGAGGATTCCTTCTTTTTCACACTGTCTTTTAAACTTTTTAATCGCATTTTCAAAAGATTCACTCTCACGTACCCTTACATAGGGCATCCATATACCCCTCCTCCCTGTTTAAAAAATTGAACGTAATTTTAACAATTCAATAATTCACTTGTCAATGTAAACCCCTTATTTTTTATCCTTTTTCTATTCTTGGAAACAGTGCCGTACCTTTTCTGATCGTTGTCCCGGGTTTCAGTCTTCCCCATCTTGTGCCATTATCAAGATTTATTTTTGATAGTTTTTCTTCAACATTAAGCTGTTCCCACATCTTTTCTGCTGCTGCTGGCATAAAAGGGAAGAGATAGACCGCTATGATTCTAATCGCCTCAGCAAGTGTATAAAGCACACTTGAGAGTTTATCAATATTATTTGCCTTCCTCAGGTTCCATGGAGCTTCATCTTCGATTAATTTATTTGCATCATTAATTGCCTCCCAGATTTTATCGAGGGCGTGACCAAACGATAATTTTTCCATTAAAACATCAAATTTTTCCTTGATACTCTCTATGCGATTTTTAAGGTGAATTTCTCTAAGCACATCAACTGATCCATTAATGTCATAAGGAGGCGGCTGAGGGATTTTTCCTTCAAAATACTTTTCGATCATTACCAGTGTCCTGTATAGAAGATTTCCAAGGTCATTCGCAAGGTCAGTGTTGATACGTTTTATCATTGCCTCATCAGAGAAGTCTCCATCAAGGCCAAATGGTACTTCCCTGAAAAGAAAGTATCTGAAGGCATCAACACCGTATTTTTCCACAACTTTATTAGGGTCGACAACATTGCCAACAGACTTGGACATCTTCTTCCCTTCAACAGTCCACCACCCATGTGCAAAGATGTTTTTTGGCAGAGATAATTCAAGTGCCATCAGCATAGTTGACCAGTAAATAGCATGTATTATTAGGATGTCCTTACCTATCAGGTGATGTTCGGGAGGCCACCAGTCTTCAGATGTGAGATTTTCACCCCCACCCTTCCCCTCCCCCCTCGAGGGGGAGGGCTGGGTGGGGGGGGCTGTGTCCTGTACTCTGTGTTCTGGGGCAAGATACTTTGTCGCTGAGTAGTAATTTATAAGTGCATCAAACCATACATAGGTTACAAAGCTGTCATCGAAAGGCAGTGATATACCCCAGGAAAGTCTATGCTTTGGTCTTGATATGCAGAGGTCACCGAGTGGGTTATTTTTTAAAAACCCGAGAACCTCATTTTTCCGTGTTTCTGGAAGTATATAATACGGATTTTCATCAATGTATTTTAAAAGCCTTTCCTGGTACTTTGACATCAAGAAAAAATAGTTTTCCTCGGTAATACGTTCTACAGGCCTTTTACAATCCGGACAATTACCAGTTACGACTTCCTTATCAGTCCAGAATCGTTCATCCGGTATGCAGTACCACCCCGAATATAACCTTTTTTCTATTTCACCCTTTTCCCATAACTTTTGCAGTAGCGATTGTACGGTCTTTACATGTTCTGAATCTGTAGTGCGTATGAAGACATCGTTTTTAATATCGAGTTTTGACCAGAGTGTTTTGTAATTCTCCACCATAAGGTCAGCATGCTCTTTTGGTGACCGGCTTTTCTCCTGCGCTGCCTTTTCAACCTTCTGGCCGTGCTCATCAGCGCCTGTTAAAAAAAATACCTTTTTGCCTTTTACCCTGTTATATCTCGCAAGGATATCGGCTGCCACAGTTGTATATGCATGGCCTATATGCGGGATGTCATTTACATAATATATAGGTGTGGTAATGAAAAACTTATTTCTCACTGGTTAGTAAGTTTTCTGTTGCGTTTTTTCCTGTGCCTTTTAAACTTCTTGTATTTTCCTTTATGTTCTTGCTGTTCAGGTTGAGGCGCAGGGCGTTGCGACTCTCGGTGCGAGTCAATCCCGACAATACCGGGTTGGGCTACAGGTTCTTCTACTTCTTCAAGAATGTCACTTGAGGTGACAATCATTTCAAGTGGCTCTGCATCTTCGGAAATAGACATGGAATTTTCCTCTGACAGGGCAACGTCCTCTGGGAATGTCTCAGAATACTCAAATCCCAGGCAACACATGAGCCTTCCGCAGACTCCGGATAACTTACCCGTGTTCAGGACTAGTTCCTGCCTCTTTGCCATCTTGATAGAAATAGGTTCAAACGATGTCAGGAATCTTGTACAACATAGTTCCCTGCCACATATCCCGAAACTACCTATCATTTTTGCCTCATCCCTAACACCTATCTGTCTCATCTCTATCCTTGTCTTGAACTTTGCAGCAAGGTCCTTGACGAGCTCCCTGAAGTCAATCCTCTTTTCTGCGGTGAAATAGAAAATAATACGTCTTCTGTCAAGGGTTACCTCCGTCCAGATAAGCTTCATTGGAAGCCCACGTGCCATTATCCTCTCAAGGCAGTTATTCATAGCTTCAATCTCGAGGTTCCTGTTTTCTTGTCTCTGATGAAGGTCTTCTTCAGTTGCCTTGCGAATAATCTTTTTCAGCTTTCTTTCATACTCTTCCACCGTATGACGATCAATGACGACATTGCCTATGTTGAGGCCGAGCTCTGACTCTACGACTACAAGGTCACCTTTGTTTACATCTATACCGTTTACCTCAAAGTCGTATATCTTTCCACAGGGTTTGAAACGTACTCCGATTACTTCAGGCATATTTAACATCCATTGTCTTTCTCAGCAATGAAGCTGTATAGTTCCATGTGAGGGATCTGTTTAGATTGAACTTGAAATATCTCATTAATATATTTATTTTTTGATAATTTTCTATTATAACCTTTAAATCTATCGAACTGCTTAACTTATTTAAATAGTCTTTAAAATCAATATTAATAAGGTTTGTTTCATCCTGAGTTATCTTTATTATAGCCATATCTCTGAAAAGGATAAGTAAAATGTCGAACCATCTTTCCATTTCTTCTTTAGATGTCCAACCATCTTTTTCTACATTTAGCATCCCTTTCAGGAGTTTTATAAACCATGCCCTATCTTCTATAAGGTTTCCTGCGATTGCAAGACCCGGCCTTCCCATTGAAAGCCTGACGAGAGTCGAGAGTACTTCAGATGTCTTTTTGCTGTATTTTTGACTGCTGATCTTTATGACTTTTCTGCATGCCTCGTGAGAAAGGGGCGTAAAGTTTACCTTTGAACATCGAGACCTTATTGTATCTGGCAGGCGGTCGGGGTTTGATGATATAAGGATTATCAGGCTGTCTTTTGGAGGTTCTTCAAGGGTTTTAAGAAATGCATTTGCTGCAAATGGATTCATAGTATCTGCTTCATCTGCAATAACAACCTTATTCCTGCCCTCAAACGGTTTAAAAGAAAGTATGTCGTTGACCGCCCGTATCTCCTCAATCCTAATCTGACCACCTTCAGGTGAAATGAGTAAAAAGTCAGGATGAACTCCAGCATTAATCTTCTTACACGAGGGACATTCATCGCAACAGTCAGTGAATAGTGAATACTCATTCATCCCCCCATACCTCCCCTGATCAAATCCCCCCTCACCCCCCTTTTCTAAAGGGGGGATGGGGGGATTAAGGCAATTCACCGCCTTTGCAAGATTGATGGCAGTAAATTTCTTGCCAATGCCTGATTCTCCTATAAATAGATACGACGATGGTAACCTACCTCTCTGAATGGTTCTAAGAAGTATGTTTATTGCCATGTCCTGTCCTATAATGTCTCTGAACGCCATATTAATTAACCCAAATAATACAAATGGAAGATGCAGATGTTGTGGAAAAATTTATTTTTCGATACCTTAGTGTACCTATAACTAATGGTTTTCGGAATATTTTATCGAATATAACAAATAGAGATATTTTCAATAAATTTATCGAGTTAAATAAATTTTTGAACAATGTCTGCATCTTAGTTAATAAAATCCATAACTATGCTAACTATTTTGCTATGTATTTCCTCTATGCCCTCTGAGGCATCTATTAATTTTATTCTCTCAGGTTCTTTTGATACAATCTCGAGATAACCACTTCTTACCCGTTTATGAAACCCTACATCCTCGAGTTCTAACCTGTCTGACTTTTTAATACCTCTATTTCTCTTTAAACCAATCTCTGCATCAATGTCAAAGAGTATTGTAATATCAGGTTTTACACCTCCGGTTACAACTTTCTCGATAGAATATATGAGACTTAAATCTATCCCCCTTCCATAACCCTGGTAGGCTACTGTCGAATCAACAAACCTGTCTGTTATGACAACAAAACCTCTTTTTAGTGCAGGAAGAATAACCTCCTTTATATGTTGTGCACGCGAAGCATTATAGAGCAACAATTCTGTAACAGGCGTCATCCCCTTATTTTCTACAGAAAGGAGTAACTCTCTAATCTTGAGCCCAATTCGAGTGCCCCCAGGTTCTTCTGTAAGTATAACTTTATATCCTTTCTTTAGGAGATATTCACAAAGGAGTTTTGACTGAATTGTCTTACCCGCACCTTCAATTCCCTCAAATGAAATAAATATTCCTTTCATAGTGAACTACCCTTTATTAACCCCTTTAATTCAACCAAAGTCTTAAAAACCTTCAACGTCTCTTCTATACTCTTTGATCCTGTGCCACATGAGGGTGTCAGCATTATCTGTGATAATAACAAGGTTGCTGGTATTGACTTCGATAATCTATCCACGCTGTTATCAAAACGCCTCTTAATCGAGTCAAGGCTTTCTTCTCTTATTGAATCAGTTGTCGGTATGATTCCCCATGCAAGATATCCACCACCCTTAAAAAATTCTGTGAATTCTGCTGGATACATCGAGATTGTCTCAATATACTCATATGCATCGAAACTGATAATCCTGATATCACTGTTTATTACCAATGGCCAGTCAGCTTTACCACAGCAATGAATCCCGGGGATACCCCCTGCATTCTTAATGGCATCTGTTATTTCTCTTAACAATCTCAGGGTCTCTTCAGGGTCTACACCAATATAACTTGTACTTCCAAGTGCAGAAAGAATAGGCTCATCTATAAATATAATTATTTCTTCACCATAGGGCTTTAATATTTCTATCTGCCATCTAATCTTTGCCTTAAGTAACATAAGAGAAATCTCCCGGAGCTCTTCGTCAAAATAGACTGGTCTTCCCACAGAATCTTTTAGTCCGAGGCTAAATGTCAGCGGACCAGTAATCTGTCCTTTAAGGGTTTTTAACCTCTTATTCTTTAACAGTCCTATAAATGTATAAAGCCCTTTTGCATAGCTTTCAGAAATAGCAACCTTCCAGTCTTCTGAATAGGTTTCGTAGAACCTTGTAAGGGCATCACTTCTGTTTCTTTCTATCCATATGGTTTCTTTTCGCTCATCAATCTTTATAAACGGCATACCTTCAGAGAACTGGGGTATCATTGATTCACGAAATGATAACTTAGGAAGCTGAGGCCAGAAGGGTATGTCAAATGTATCAAGCACGAGCTTGCATGCTTTTTCAGGTTCCGTATATGGTAGACTTCCAATACCTGTCGTCATAAATGGCGTAAACATTTTATATTTGGACAAGTATGATTCTAAGAGCATTTCTTAATCAGTGCCTTATTTACTCTTTCTCCGCTGGAATTTTGTTTTCTTTCTCAGTTTGTCGTGTTTATGCTTACTCATTTTCTTCTTACGCCATTTTACAACGTTTCCCACACATCTACCTCCTTATAAAAACAATAATTAGCAGTCAGTAAAAGCATAAGTAAATTTTCTCCTGTCTCCTATATTCTATCTGCTATATTCTCTGGCCTGATCCATAAATGCCTCGATCTGTATGTCTGTTGAAGGTGACTCTGTCCCATCATAAGGTATACTGATGTATGGAACGCCATAGTCCCTGTACACCCCTCTCAAGATTGCAGTAACAATAGTACCCGGCATGCAACCAAAGGGCATAGCATTTATAACGCCCGAGGCCCCTCTTTCTAAAAGATCAATACATTTCCCGATACTTAAAATAGCCTCACCTTCAAATGAGCTATGCAGATAAGGTGATGCCTTATTAAGTATCTCTTTCGTTTCAGGCTCTTTCAATGTTTTCAGAAAACCGTTAAAATGTCTTGCAAGTTTATGCTCTATCCTCTTCTGGAAGAATTTCTTCAAGAGGAAATTAATAATATCAGACCATTCCTTTTTTAACAATGCCTTCTTTAAGCCCATGAGGTTTATATAGTAAATCCATTCCTCTACTGGCGCTAGCCATACCTCACCACCCAATGACTCAACCTTTCTTATAAGGTTCTCGTTAGAGAATTTATGGGACCTAACGAATATCTCACCAATTATTCCAATAAGAGGTTTTCTGTCTTTGTGCTTGGGAAGGTTCTCAAAGTCTTCTCTTATATCCTTCAGGATTTCCTCTAAATTACCATTATTACTTTTTAAAGAAAGGTATAACTTTTGTAGATAATTTTTATATAGCTCATCTGCAAACCCTTTATTTTTTTCGTATGGTCTAACCTCATGGAGGCATTTGTTAAGAAGTTCGTAAGCAATAATACCTCTCCATGCGTGCATTGTGAAATCCTTGCCAACAATTCCAAGGTCGCTGTAAAAAGTTGTATCCTGGTTTGGTGAAAATATAGGCACATCCGCATAACCAATGCTATCAAGAACCATCCTGTGGAATACATTATACTGACCAAATCTACACGGGCCTGTGCCAGAGGGCATGAAAAAGGCACTTTTCCCAGGGATAAAATCAGGTTGCATGACCTTTTTTATCATATCACCTGTGGTGACTGTACATGGATAACATCCCTTGTCCGAGACATATTTCCTTCCCATGTCTGCGGTCTCTTTATCAGACTCAGGGAGAACCTCGGCATTAATGCCACAGTGCTGAAATGCAGATGCAAGGGCAAATGCATGGTCTGACATACGGGGTATGTAAATGGTACGTGAGACGTGAGACGTGAAACGTAAGGCGTTAGATGTGATATCCTTTAAACTTTTATCTTTACCTTGAACCTTGAACCTTGAACCTTGAACCTTGTTCTGGATGCTGTCAATGAATGCTTCACACCTTGTTATTATGCCTGCATCTGCACTGTGTTCATCAATCTCCAGATGCAGGAAGGGTTTTCTGCCCATTTCCTTTTTGAAATATTTCAGAATAAACGAGTCAGGTCCGCATAAAAAATTCCCTATATAAATAGCATAAAGATTTTGGGTATCTTTTATAAATCTTGCAGCCTTAAGTATCATCTGACCAGATCTCCAATACATATTAGGCCACTCACTGTCGATTGTGTATCTTTCGAGTGGCAGGAAATCCATGGGGATTGAAGAAATGCCGAGATCCGCAAGTTTTTTAGGTATTTCAAGATTTGCGCCATTGTCAAGGGCATTATACGACCTTCCTATGATCGCGATAGTAATATCCTTAATTGATGATAAAAATTCATCACCTTTTGCCTTTATAGCATTATTGAACTCATCCTGCGCTTTAAGTGCATTATCAATCGCTATAGATATTGAAGATTTACTTATGCCGAATGGTTTAAAGGCATTCTTGAGTTCGTTTAACAGAAATCTCTTGCCAAGTCTTAAATTTATTTTCGGAGAAATTATGTTTATTCCATCAAATGCAACCTTTGAGACGTAAGGAATTGTCTGTATATGAGGGCAGGCAAACCCCCTATCAAAGCGGTCTTCTGGTGTGTTGAGATTAATAAAGCTCGGTAAAAATATTGTATCTACACTTTTATCAAGCAAATAGCTGATATGCCCATGTGCAACCTTCACAGGGAAACACGCCTCTGAAAGAAGACGTTCAAGTCCGAGGTTAATGATCTGTCTATTCGTCTTTGGAGAAACCTCTACATCAAATCCGAGCTCCCATAAAAGTGTTGTCCAGAAAGGAAGATAATCATGAAAGAAGAAGATATAGGGAATGCCGATCTTCGGTTTTGAGTTTTGAGTTTTGAGTTCGGAGTTATCACCCCCTCCCTTACCCTCCCCCCTCGAGGGGGAGGGGTGGGTGGGTGGGCTGACTTCTGACTGTTGACTATTGACTATTGAGTGTCTTTGCAGATGTTCTTTCCACAGCATTTCATCTCTGAATGAAAAGAGGTCGGGGAGGCTGGATGTCTTTTTCTTTCTTATATCATATTTTTCGCATCTTCCTCCATAAAAGAGAAAGCCTGTTTCGCCAGCAATCTTCACCCTGTTTATTTCACAAATATTAGGGCAGCCTTTACATTCAAATGATGATATCTCGTAAGGCCTTTTTGAAAGTTCAAACCCCTTGAATTTAGTCTTATCTTTTACATTTCTCATTGCAATTAATGCCATACCTATTGCGCCAGCGACCTCGTGGTGAGATGGAACAGGTATCTTTTTGTCGAGGTAATTCTCGAATGCAGCAACAACAGCTTTGTTAAAGGCAACACCACCTAAAAAAGTTATATTTTCACCTATCGCCTTTCCTGCAACAACCCTGTTTATATAATTCTGGACAATAGAATATGAGAGACCTGCAAGAAGGTCATTCCTGTTAACACCTTTCTGGAGATTTGCCAACAGGGAGTTTCCCATAAATACAGTACACCTTTCGCCAAGTCTGCAAGGATTTTTAGAGGAAAGCGCAGACTCTTCAAATTCTCCCTTAATCGAGATATTCAATTTTTCTGCCTGTTCCTCGAGAAAAGAACCTGTTCCTGCTGCGCATGCCTTGTTCATCTCGAAGTCAACGACAACGCCATCTTTAAGTGATATGAATTTTGAGTCCTGTCCACCAATCTCAAAGACCGTATCAATAGTTTTATCAATAAATACCGCAGCTACCGCATGGGCTGTAATCTCATTCTTTACCATATCAGCGCCAACATAGTCAGCAATCATGTATCTACCTGAGCCTGTTGTGCCAACACCCATTATCTGGACCTTATCTCCAATCTCCTCACCTACCTCTGAAAGCCCCTGTCTAACTGCCTCTATAGGCCTGCCTGCTGTCATAAGGTATCTTTTTGAGAGGAGTTTTCCATACTCATCTATTACAGCAAGATTAGTGCTGATAGAACCAATATCAATGCCGAGATATGCCTTAATTCGTTCTGAGCTTGGTCTGCCCCCCCACCCCTGCCCTCCCCCTCGAGGGGGGAGGGTGAGGGAGGGGGTGATGCTTGATTCTTGATCAGAGTCAATCAAGGGCGGGTACCCTGCCTCGATGGGCCTGGGTAATTTTAGAAATTCCTCAAGCTTTGATAGGTCAAAATTTTGTATCCTGCCCTCATGCATGTTCTTTAAAGCAGCGCCGATTGCTCCCGTAAGTGCGTAATCCTCAGGGATAAATAGCTCGTCGAGTTCGAAGATTTCCTTAAAGGCCCTGACCATCCCTTTATTTGCTGCAACTCCTCCCTGAAAAGATACCGGAGGTATCATCTTTCTGCCTTTTAATATAGAGCCTTTGAAGTTCCTCGCAAGGGCAAAACAGAGACCGGCTACAATATCTTCAACGGGTGTTGCTATCTGCTGGAGGTGTATCATGTCAGATTTTGCGAATACACTACATCTTCCTGCAATCCTCGGTGGCTTTTTTGATTTCAGCGCAAGCTCGCTGAATTCTTCTATTGTAAGCCTTAGTCTTTCTGCCTGCTGGTCGAGAAAGGAGCCTGTGCCAGCGGCGCAGACGGAATTCATGGAGAAGTCTCTCACAGAGCGGCCGTTTTCACCTAAGAGTATAAGTTTCGAATCCTCCCCTCCCATCTCGATTATCGTCCTTATATAGGGAAAGAGTTTGTGTGTGGAATATGCCTGGGCGACAATCTCGTTGACAGATACTATACCAAGGATGGAAGCGATTAACTTGCCGGCAGAGCCAGTGATTGATAGTGACCAGTGACCAGTGACCAGTGGCCTGTTACTCGTTACTGTCTTAAGGAGTTCGAGGGCAACATTGAGCGGGAGCCCCTTGTGCCTTTCGTAATGACTGTAAAGCCTGTTACCTTTTTCATCAAGGATAACAAGCTTCACACTACCAGAGCCTGCATCAAGACCGATGAACCTCATCCCTGCTCCAATTTTTTGAAATTATAACAATTTCGGATTTTTTTCCTCAAACTTTTATAACCTTTTGTCTCTAATGGTTCAATATTGTGGTGTTTTATAATTTGAGCATATTGCTATTTCATAACTCTTTTCAGATAATGAATAATTAAAAGGAATATGACAGGATATAATATTTATAAGCAATTCTCAAACTCAGCCATTAAATACAAGGACAATATCGTCTTCAATTACTTTGATCAGACATGGAAGATAATCACATATAATGAGCTTTTAAGCAACACAAAAGGCACCGCATCCTATCTTATAAAAAGTAAAATAAAAAAGGGCGACAGGATTGCAATTATTTCTGAGAACAGGCCAGAATGGTGCACTTCATATCTTGCCATATCTTTGTCAGGAGGGATTGCAGTTCCAATAGATGCTCAGCTTGGATCTGATGATATAAAAAATCTTCTTGCTGACTCTGGGTCAAAACTAGTATTTCATAGTTCAAAGACTGAAGAAAATGTAAGAAAAGCAGTTAGAGATCTTCTCACTTCTCACTTCTCACTTCTCACTTTAATAAACTTCGATTCACCCGAATTTAAGGATATATGCAAAACCCCGGCAATTAATAATTACCCGGAAGTTTCTGGGGAAGATGTTGCATCACTTATATACACGTCTGGCACAACAGGCATACCAAAAGGAGTACAATTTACGCATAAAAACTTCTGTTCAGATGCAGAGGCTATTGTAAAGGCTGAAATTGTTACACATAATGATAATGTTCTTTCAATATTGCCGCTACATCACACCTATCCATTTATGTGTACATTCCTTGTACCGGTTTTATTAGGTGCTTCTATCACATTCCCACCAGGCCTGAAAGGCCCAGAAATCATGTCAACAATAAAGAATAAAGGAGTAACCATTCTTATTGGAGTACCACAACTTCTCGAACTTATAAGAAATGGAATCCTGAATAGGATAAAGCAATTACCCGGCCCTTTACCAAAAATAATGATTGGCATTTTAAAGCTCTGTGGGAATCTTAAAAAAAATTCAAGGATCAATATGGGGAGATTAATTTTCAAATCAATTCACAGGGCACTCGGTAAAAGGTTCAGGTTCTTTGGAAGCGGAGGTGCAAAACTTGATCCTGAGGTGATGAAAGACCTTGAGGCATTTGGTTTTAAAGTTGTTGAGGGTTACGGCCTGACAGAAACTTCGCCTGTCGTTACATTTAACCCGATTACAAAGAGAAAGGCAGGTTCTGCGGGCAGGCCCCTTCCATCTGTAGAGATAAAGATAATAGATCCTGAAAGTCATGAGGAGTTGGGTGTAATGGAAGAGGGTGAGATTACAATAAAAGGGCCTATGGTTATGAAGGGCTATTACAAAAATCCCCAGGCAACAGAACAGGTAATAAAAGAGGGATGGTTTTTTAGCGGAGACATTGGATATATGGATAATGATGGTTATCTATTTATAACAGGACGCTTAAAAGAAGTAATTGTTCTAAGCTCAGGGAAAAATGTTTATCCAGAGGATGTTGAAAAACAGTATATGAAAATCCCTCTTATTAAGGAAATATGTGTAATCCCCTTACCCCCCCCTTTAGTAAAGGGGGGCAAGGGGGGATTAGATATTATTGAATCCCTTCACGCAGTAATAGTGCCAGACTTTGAGTATGCAAAAAAGGCACAGATCGGGAATCTACATGAGACCCTGAAATGGGAGGTAAATAATATCTCACTCCATATGCCGCAGTATATGAGGGTAAAAGGATACACCATTTATCCTGATTCCTTGCCGAGAACCCCTCTCGGTAAACTCAGAAGGTTCATGATTAAAGACCTCATAAAAGCAAAGAGCGAAGAGCGAAGAGCAAAGAGTAAGGACAGAAGACTCGTGGAAGATGAAATAGGTAGGAGGGTTGTTAGATGTATAACATCTTTGCTGAAAGAGAAGATTCAAATACAATCAACAGACAATCTTGAGCTTGACCTCGGGTTTGACTCATTGGCCAGAATAGAACTTGTTGTTTCACTCGAAAAGGCATTCTCAATGAAACTTCCTGAAACCTTTGCATCTGAGGTACAGACTGTCGAGGAACTTGTTACAAGGATAAAAGAATATGGAATACGTGGTGTTGGTAGGATTGAAGAAATGCCAATGTGGAAAGACATCTTAAATGCAGAGCCTAATTTTGATGACAGAAAAAAGGTTGGACTTCATCACGGTTTTTTAGACTGGCTGATAATCCTTATTTGTTTAAGGCTGATAAAGATTATCATGGAAATATTTTTCAGACTAAAAGTCGCGGGTCTTGAAAATATACCTGAAAAAGGACCTTATATCATCACACCCAATCACACGAGCTATCTTGATGGATTTACTGTTGTTGCTGCACTTCCATCAAAATCATACAGGGATTTATATCCCTTGGGTTTTCAAAAATACTTTACAGGTACGTTTAAGGAGTCATTTGCCAGGCTTGCCCATGTTATTCCGGCAGACCCTGAAACCTATCTAAGCAAGGCACTCCAGATGTCATCTTATATCCTGAGAAACGGGAAATCCCTTTTGATATTCCCTGAAGGGGGGAGGTCTTATGATGGTGAGATAATGGAATTCAAAAAGGGGGTGGGCATACTGTCTCTGGAACTTAATGTGCCCGTTGTTCCGGCCTATATCAAAGGCTCATTTGATGCCTTGCCACGTGGTGCAATATGGCCGAAATTTACAGAGATGAAAGTCATATTCGGAAGACCTTTTTATAAAAATGACTTAGACATCTCCAGAAAACCAGAGGGAATGGATGATTATCAGTTCTTTGTCAATGAGTTAAGGGAGAGGGTGAAGGGGTTAAAAGAACTGAAGAAGAGTATAATGATCTGTTGAACTAAGCCGCTAAGGCGGCAGCTTTAACAGCCTCAAGCAATAAGCCTTCAAGTCGTAATTCTGCGTTTAATAACCCTGACAGGTCTCGCTACAATATCTCCAAAACCCATTAACAAGGAGGTATTGTATGAAACCGCTGAGGCAAAAGATGATCAACGACATGAAACTGAGGAGATTCGCACAATCGACACAAGAGGCATATGTGTCGGCAGTGGCAGACATGGCGAAGCATTACAATAAGTCGCCGGACTTGCTCGACAAGGAGAAGATACAAAAGTATCTTCTGTATCTCATGGATGAGAGACATCTGGCGTGGAGCACGTGCAATGTTGTGGTATCGGGACTGAGATTTTTCTATACGCAGACGCTGGGGATGGCTTCAATGCATTTGGGCATACCGCCGATGAAGTCTCAGACGAAGCTGCCGGAGATCTTCAGCTTCGAGGAACTCGAACGACTGTTTAAGTGCGCCTCGAACCGCAAGAACAAGGCGGTGTTGATGACGACCTATGGGGCAGGCCTGCGGGTAAGTGAAGTGGTAAACCTGAAGCTGAGCGACATAGATAGTTCCAGGATGACGATCATGGTCCGTCAGGGCAAGGGGAACAAAGACCGTTATACGGTACTTTCGAGCCGGTTATTGACGGAGCTTCGGGCCTACTACAGAGAGTATAGGCCCCCTTTATGGCTTTTCTACGGCAGTTATACCGGCCAGAGGATGAGCATAGGCACGGCCCAGACGCTATACTACAATGCAAAGGAAAGGGCGGGAATAACAAAAAAGGGCGGCATTCACACGCTCAGGCATTGTTTTGCCACACATCTGCTTGAGGCCGGAGTGGACCTCAGGACCATCCAGTCGTTGATGGGTCATGCCTCGATAATAACGACAATGGGCTATCTGCGCGTCACGAGCAAGAAGCTGGCCGCCACAAAGAGCCCACTTGATCTCATAGAAACACCGACTGTCAGGAGGTTGTCTGAGAAGTAAGCGCCGTGGCGTTGTCCACGGAGCCCCTCCGACCGGAGACGGCAAAGAGATGGGAATTAGCCGATATCTTCCTGGAGTTCGGAGAGAGCTACAGAAATACAAACCCATTGCCTCGCAGTCATCTTAAGGTAATGCACGCAATAGAGGTATGCCGCACCTCGTATCTGGGCGGGCATGTACAGAAGTGCGACACATGCGGATATGAACAGCACGCATATAATTCCTGTCGCAACCGGCATTGTCCGAAGTGCCAGAGCCTGACAAAGGCGCAATGGCTGGAAGACAGGAAGGCCGAGCTTCTGCCCGTGCCATACTTCCACAATGTCTTTACGCTGCCGCATGAATTGAATCCTATAGCCCTGTGCAACAAGAAGGTGATCTATTCTATGTTGTTTAAGGCCGTCTCGGAAACCCTTCTTCAATTCGGCAGGAACAACATGGGAGGCACGCTGGGCTTTACTGCAATACTTCACACCTGGGACCAGAAGTTGTTAGATCATCTTCACCTGCATTGTGTTATAGCAGGCGGCGTCCTCTCCAGGGATAAAACAAGATGGATACAGACGAAGAATAACTATCTCTTCAATGTAGAGGCCCTTTCCATGGTATTCAGGGGAAAGTTCATAGAATATCTGGAGAAAGCCCATGCAAAGGGAAAGTTGGAGTTTCCGGGAAACACTGCAAAGTATGCAACGGACGAAAAGTTCTCCAAACTGATAAAAGCCCTCAGGTCCAAGGACTGGGTAGTGTTTTTGAAGAAGCCCTTTGCAGGACCTCCGGAGGTACTTGACTACATCGGCAGATATACGCACAGAGTCGCCATATCCAATAATCGCATAGTGAATGTTCAGGACCGCAAGGTCACCTTTACCTACAGAGACAGGAAGAACAACGACACCCTCAGATTGATGACCCTGGAGGCGGGAGAATTCATCAGGAGGTTTCTGCTTCATGTGCTCCCCGAGGGGTTCATGAAGATACGCCATTTCGGATTCCTGTCAAACAGGCATAAGAAAAAAAACGTACAACTCTGCCGAGAGCTGATCGGCGATAACACTCCAATGCCTGCACGTGCAAAGAAGACCGCCGGGGAACTGATGCTTGAGCTTACCGGAATAGACATTACCCGATGCCCCTGCTGCGGGGAAGGAACTATGACTACCATTTTGGAGATGCCGTATCCCTCACGAAGGACGCATATGCGCCCCCGTGCAGGATATCTGGATTCGTCATGATTATGCAGCTTGTCTATTGGAAACAGAGCGTGTCGGAAAGCTCAGTGGTGGGACGGTGGGCGGGTCTGTCTCAAGAGCCTGTTTTTAGACACAGCAAGCTTCTGGCAGCCCTCGCCAGAGCGGTGGTCCAATCAACAGGACCGGCAAAAATGCTCTTCAAGGACGGTCCGGGCCTTCTGTAATCAGCATTCACCCTTTACAATCCCCATACTGTTACTTTATATTCATGGCGATGGCTCAGTTCAACCTGTTTTATCCGCAACGCCTCCGGCCTTACGGATAAAACACTATACGTTAGGATGTAAAAAGATTTAACAAATGCCGAGAATATACCTACCAATTAATCATATCATAGATAACCGAATATCAATTACTAACGAGAAAGCAAGATATCTCATATCTGTTCTTAGATGTCGAAAAGGGGATGAACTGATTATATTTGATGGAAAGGGTAACTTCCTAAAGACAAGAATATTGAAGGCTGACAGAAGAGAGGTAATTACAGAGGTCATAGAAAATTTTTCATGCGATACCGAATCTCATATAGACATCACTCTTGTGCAGGGCCTTCTCAAAGGTGGGAAAATGGACATGGTTATCCAGAAAACAACAGAACTCGGGGTAAAGGAAATAATCCCTGTTGTTACTGAAAGGAGCCAGCTAAGAGAAACCATGAAGGTTGCACGCTGGAGAAAAATTGCAGAGGAGGCATCAAGACAATCAGGAAGAAGTATAATACCTATTGTTCATGACCCAATGGAGTTTAAGGAGTTTTTTTCTAAGCAAGCATCTATAAACTACCCCCCTCAGTCCCCCCTTACCAAGGGGGGAATTAAGGGGGGTGGTTTTATATTTTATGAAGAAGGCGGTATGAAGTTATCTGAAGCAGTAGAGATATTTAAGCAGAGATTTAATTACACTCTCCCCTCACCCCTCCCGTTAAGGGAGGGGAGACACACCCCTACACCCCTCTCAAGAGGGGATACATCTCTGCACCCCTCTCAAGAGGGGACTATATCAGACTCGCAACCCAGTAATCCCCCCATCCCCCCTTTAGTAAAGGGGGGCGAGGGGGGATTTTTTGTTTTCATTGGCCCTGAAGGTGGATTTACAAAGGAAGAAATCATTCTCGCAAAAGAAAAAGGTCTTCTTATCACTTCTCTTGGAGAAAGAATTCTCAGGGCTGAAACCGCTGCAATCTCAGCAGTGACATTATTACAGTTCTTGTTAGGGGATATGGGCTAACTGTCTTTTTCTCTTATAATCATAATACTGTCAACAGGTATAACAATCCAGCCACTTTCTGTTTCAAGGTGGACCCCGTCCTCCCCGACCTCAATGAGTTTGCCTGTATAAGTCATCCCTGGTGTTTCTACATCAACAATCTTTCCGACTAAATCTATCACAGTTACCTCCATCACTATCGTCTGCTCATTCCCTGATTATGTACTATCTCAGCTCCAATCAGAAAGATGCACGAAAAATAAAACATCCAGAGCAGAAACATAACAAAAGCAGTCAGTGGGCCGTATATTGTGCCGAACTTCACGACACTGCCAACATACCATGTAAAGATATGCTTTGCAATCTCAAGGAATACTGTTGTAAAAAGTGCGCCAATAAATGCGTGAGAGATTCTAACCCTGGGTTTAGGGGAAAAAACATAAATTACTGTAATGGTAAAAAGAATCATGAAAAATGGCACCACATACCGTATAAGAAAGACTGTTATCATACCTATCCTTAATTCTGGAAAGACTTCCCTCAATGCCCTGAGGAGGGGGATCAGTGACGTTGCTACAAAAGAAACGATAAGCATAATGATAATAAGCGTAACAATAATCAATGACAGGAGGATTGACCAGAAAATTGACCTTTTCTTTTTGACCTTGAAGATTACATTTAATGCATTCTCAATAGAGGAGAAAACCGGTAAAGAAAGGATTCCATAAAGCACCAGGCTAAATTCACCAATGCCTTTGAATGTGATGAGTTTCCCAAGCTGCTTTGTAATCTCAGATGTTATATCAGGGAAAAAATTTATAAGCTTATTAAAAAAAAATTGATAGAACCCGTGATAGTGTCCGAGTAGATATCCAAATATGGTTATCAGGAAAAGACTGAATGGTATAAGCGCCATCATAGTAAAGTAGGAAATTGAGCCTGCAAGCATAATCCCACCGTCTTTAAAAAAATCTATAAAACTTCTTACAATGATTTTAAAATACTTCACCTAAAAATTCCTCAAATCCCCCCTCACCCCCCTTTTCTAAAGGGGGGCGTGGGGGGATTACTTATTCTTATTTTTTGTGTCTATCTCCTATCCTTTTCTTTGGTCTTGACATAAATCCTTATCGGTGTTCCCTTGAACGAAAACCTGTTTCTTAACCCTTTTTCTATAAATCGTAGGTATGTATCCTTTAAGGTAGAGGGATAATTGGTGAAGACTACAAAAGCAGGCGGTTCTGTCTTTACCTGTGTTATATAGTAAAATTTCACAGCCTTACCTTTCACAGATAAATATGCGCCTGACAAAGCCTCTCTGAAAAACCTATTTAGATCTGCTGTTGGTATCCTTTTCCCCCTTTCTTTTATTATCTCGTCAATCATTGGAAAAATGTTTGTAATGCGTTTCTTCTCCAGAGCTGATACAGTCAGAACAGGCACATAGGGCATAAACCACATCTTCCTGCTCAGTTTATCTACCAATATTTTATATGCCTCCTCAGGTTTATCAACAAGATCCCATTTGTTCAGGAGAAAGATTGCACTCTTGCCGTATCCCTCAACAATACCTGCTATTTTCTGGTCTTGCTCTGCTATAGCATTATTTGCATCTATGACAATCAGCGCTATATCGCATCTCTCTATGCTCCTGATCGCCCTGACCATTGAGAACCTCTCAATTGAGTAACCAACCTTACCTTTTCTCTTGAGCCCTGCTGTATCTATTAATAGATATTTCCTGCCATAATAAGTACATATACTGTCTATAGAGTCTCTCGTTGTCCCGGGAACAGGGTTCACTATCATCCTCTTCTTACTGAGAAGGGTATTAATTAAAGTGGATTTCCCCACATTTGGTCTTCCTACAACTGCAATCTTAGGATAATCAATTTTTTCCTCCACATATAATGGTAATATAGAAATTAGCTTGTCCATAAAGTCATCATACCCATATCCGGTTGCAGCAGAAACAGGCCATAATTCCTCCGCACCTATCTGATAAAAATCATGGAGCCTTTCCTCACGTGTTGGACCGTCAATCTTATTTACTGCCCAGAGAACTTTTTTGCCTGACGCCCTGAGCAATCTTGCGAGGTCCATATCAGACGGGGTTAGGCCGTCCTTTCCGTCGAGTAAATGGACAATAACATCTCCCTCCTCGATAGCGAAAATGGCATGTTCTTTAATCTGAAGGAATATATCCTCCGGAGGTTTTGGATAAAAACCCCCTGTATCAACAACAATAAAAAATTTACCTTCCCATTCTGCATCAAGATAGTTCCTGTCCCTTGTGACGCCAGGGACATTCTCAACAATCGCTGTATGTGACCGAGTCATCCTGTTAAACAGGGTGGACTTGCCAACATTCGGCCTTCCAACTATTACTACAATAGGTTTTGGCATAGGTTTAATTTTACACTTTCTCGATTCCTTCTTTTATTTTTCGTGCAAGTTCTTTGACCGTTTTGAATTTATATGCATATTGGTTAAAGGATTCTGTTAAATATAGAGAAACCGGGACTCTCCCCTTGCGGGAAAGGGTGAGGGTGAGGGTGAGGGTGAGGGTGAGGGGTATTTCTCACAATTCCAGTTCTTCTGGTGTTCCAATCCTTCCCAGCACTGCTGATGCGGCTGCAACTGCAGGGTTGGAGAGATATACTTCACTTTCAGGATGACCCATCCTGCCGACAAAGTTCCTGTTCGTTGTCGCAATAGCCCTTTCCCCCTTTGCAAGTACTCCCATATGTCCTCCGAGACATGGGCCACATGTTGGAGTAGAAACAACAGCCTCAGCTTCTATAAATATATCCAGCAGCCCTTTTTTCATTGCCTGTCTGTAAATCTTCTGGGTTGCAGGTATCACAATCATCCTTACATTTGGATTAACCTTCCTTCCCTTTATAACTGTTGCAGCTTCAATTAAATCCTCAAGCCTGCCGTTTGTACAAGAGCCGATAACCACCTGATCAATGGAGACCTCAAATAGCTCTGCTGCGGGTCTTGTATTTGATGGAAGATGAGGACATGAAACAGTAAGAGGGATCTTTGAGCAGTCATAATCACGAATGTCAGCATATTTTGCATCTTTGTCAGATTTGTAAAACTTAGATGGCCTTTTAGCCCTGTTTTTTACATACGACTTTGTTATTTTATCAGGAACGATTATTCCACTCTTGCCCCCAGCCTCAATAGCCATATTACATATAGTAAGCCTTCCATACATTGGAAGATTACCTATAATCTCTCCTTCAAATTCCATTGTCATGTAGAGTGCGCCGTCAACACCTATATCTCCAATTGTATGAAGTATCAGGTCTTTTCCGCCGACCCATTTATTGAGTTTACCGTAATATATAAATTTCATTGATTCAGGCACCTTAAACCAGCATTCCCCTGTTGCCATTGAGGCAGCTACATCTGTTGAGCCAACGCCTGTAGAGAATGCCCCGAGGGCGCCGTAGGTGCATGTATGGCTGTCAGCGCCGATGATTAAATCCCCAGGCACAACAAGCCCCTCTTCAGGTAGAAGGGCATGTTCAATACCCATCCTTCCTACTTCAAAATAGAGGCCGAGGTTATATTCTCTGGAAAACTCCCTGAGCATCTTGCACTGCTCTGCTGCCTTTATATCTTTCTGTGGTGCGAAGTGGTCGGGGATGAATGCGATCCTGTTTTTATCAAAGACATCCTTTGCCCCGATCTTTTTGAATTCTGATATTGCAATAGGCGCAGTTATATCGTTTGCAAGTATGAGGTCGACCTTTGCATTTATTAACTCACCAGGTGAAACCTCTTTCTTACCTGAATGTGCAGCAAGAACTTTTTCCGTAATCGTCATATATCCTCCTATCCTTTCCTCTCAAAAGACTTACCAGCTATTAGAACAAAGATAATAGAGGTAAGAATAATTACTATTATATCTATTATAAACGGAAAGTCAGGACTCATCCTACCTGCTTCGAAGGTAAAGATTATGTGTTTTATGGCATCAACGCCATAAGTTAAGGGGTTTATCATTGAAACTATCCTTAAAATATCTGGCAGAAGTTTTACAGGGTACATCGCCCCTGAAAGAAAGAACATCGGCATGATTATAAAGTTCATTATTACACTGAAACTTTCGTAACTATCATAGAATGTCGCAAGGACAATCCCGAAAGCAGATATAGAAAATGATATAGAGGCGCATATAACAATAACCCATATGATTTGTAATATGCCGAGCTTAAAACCTATGAACGGAAACAGGGCAAGGATAATTGCTGCTTGTATGGTTGATACAACTGTTCCGCTCAGTGCCTTGCCGATAACTATGGAGAACCTTGATACAGGTGCAACGAGGATCTCCTTCATAAACCCGAACTCCTTGTCCCAGATTATAGATATGGAGGAAAAGATGGAACTGAAGAGTATCGTCATCCCGATTATTCCCGGGAAGATGAACTGGGTATATGGTACTCCTGTATCACGAGGCACAAGTCTGGAAATGCCTGCACCAACTATGAATAACCAGAGGAGGGGTCTTGCAATAGCTGAAAAGAGGCGGCTCCTCTCCCTTACAAATTTCTTGAATTCTCTGGCGACTATTACGTAAATAGCATTGATTTCCACTAATGCCTTCTTCTGTATGCCCTTATAGACTCCCTGACTGAATCTTCTCCCGTTGCCTCTTCTTCTCTTATTGTCTTACCCGTGAGCTTTAAAAAGACATCATTCAGGGTCGGTCTCTGAAGCCTGACGGAAAGAACCTTTTCTCCAATAGTTCTTATTACTTCAGGAATACACGTATCGCCCATAGCACATGTCATAAACAGCTCGCTATCTTTCTCCGACACCCCGAATTTCAACAATCTTTCGATCTCTTTTTTTGCACTCGCATTGTCGGTCGTCTTTATATAGATGACATCTCCACCTATTGCTTTTTTTAATTCATCAGGAGTTCCAGCAGCAATTATTTTTCCATTGTCTATAATTGCAATCCTGTCACAGACTTCTGCCTCTTCCATGTAATGAGTGGTCATAAAAATGGTCACATTATGTTTTTCTGTAAGTTCTGCTATGAATTCCCACAGTTTAGTTCTGCTCTGGGGGTCAAGACCGAGCGTTGGTTCATCGAGAAACAGAACCCTCGGCCTATGTATAAGTCCCCTCGCAACCTCAAGCCTGCGTTTCATGCCGCCTGAAAATTTCTTAACGAGGTCATTCTTTCTCTCGTATAAGTCCAGAAACCTCAGGGCATCGTCTACACGTTGCTTCATTTCGTCTTTTGCAACATTGTAAAGATAAGCATGAAAGATAAGGTTTTCATAGGCAGTCAGGTCCTTATCAAGGGTTGTATCCTGAAAGACTATACCAATAGCCTTTCTAACCTCTGAAGGCTCTTTCATACAGTCGTATCCTGCAATAAAGGCACTGCCAGAAGTAGGAGAAAGAAGCGTACAGAGGACATTTATTGTAGTGGTCTTTCCGGCTCCATTTGGACCGAGAAAGCCAAAGATTGTGCCTTCTTTTACTTCGAAAGAAATATCATTAACAGCAGTGATATTGCCGAATCTTTTTATTAGATTTTCTACTTTGATTATTGGCATACTATTTGTACCACTCAATTTTATTCTTTGGTACATACCAGTGGATAAAATCATGCCATATTCCGAGTGGTGCTTTTTCTACTCCTTTGAACCTCTTATGAAGTACTGGCAGGGCATCAGGGACATACAGGAATGTACATGGCTGTTCATCTGAAAGTATTTCATGAATCCTGTGATATATCTTTTTCCTTTTCTCCATATCAAAGCTGCGTCTTCCCTCGATCAGTAGTTTATCCACCTCATAATTCTTATATGAGATAAAATTAAACTCACCCTCTTTTGTCTTTGAGGAATGCCATATGTCAAATATATCAGGATCCCTCGAAAGTGCCCAGCCCATGATAACAGCCTCGAAGCGTTTCTTATCAATAAATTCATGTAGCATAGCCTGCCATTCAAGAACCTTAATGTTCATCTTAATCCCTACCTTTTTTAGATTTTCCTTTATTATTTGTGCGGTCTTAAGCCTTGCATCATTCCCCTGGTTTACAAGCACAGTAAATTCAAATGGTTTTCCGTCTTTTTCGAGTAAACCGCTTGGCCCCTTTCTCCAGCCTGCCTCCTCAAAAAGCTTCCTTGATCTCTTAGGATCATACTCAAGGTCTTTTACCCCTGGGTTATATGCCCATGATTCCGGGGGAAAGGGTCCTGTGCATGGTGTCCCATAACCGAGCAAAACTCCAGCTATAATATCTTTTTTATTTATAGCATGAGTTATAGCCTGCCTTATCCTTCTGTCCGAAAATCTCTGGTCAAGAAGGTTATACCCAAGATATGTATATCCAAAAGAAGGATACCGGAATTTATGAAAGTATTTGTTGAAGAATTTTGTCTCTGCTTGAAGCTTATATTGAGGAGGTGTAAGTCCCATAAAGTCTATACCGCCAAATTTAAGCTCAAGAAACATTGTTGCAGTATCAGGTATGACGCGTAAGATGTATTTATCTATCATTGGCTTGCCCTCAAAGTAATTATCAAATGCCTCAAGAACTATCTTCTGACCCGTTACCCATTCCCTCAATTTATATGGACCAGTACCAATAGGATTTCTACTGTATATTTCGTTAGTTATATCCTTTCCTTCAAGCATATGTTTAGGTATTATACCCATGCCCCATGACTCAAGCGCAGGCGCGTAAGGCTCTTTGTAAACCACCCTTACCGTGTATCTGTCTAATGCCTCGACCTTTTCAACAGGCCCATAAGTACTGCTGTACGGTGTTGGAACTTTCGGATTAATCACCGTGTTATAAGTAAAAATAACATCATCGGCTGTGAACTCCACTCCATCATGCCACAAAACACCTTTTCTTAAATGAAAGATTATCTGAAGACCATCAGAAGAGACTTCCCACGACTCGGCAAGGTCACCTGTAATTTTTATATCTTTGTCATATTTTGTTAGTCCATTGAAAATCCAACCGCTTATATCTCCTGAGGCGCTGTCGGAGGCAAGCAGAGGCAGTAATTTTTTAGCATCTGCAAGTGAACCAATTGTTATGGCATTAGGTTTCTTGACATCCGGCTCACGACTGCAAGAAGTAAGGACTATAACCAGAATAAATAATAAAAAATAGCGAACATTGTTAGGTTTCATCTCTTTAAGATATATACTTTATCACAACGGTATATGTATTTGACACGTAACGGTTTTGTTATAATTATGTTACATCATGAAGGAGGTTAAAGATGAAGGTTATAGCTTTTAACGGGAGTCCGAGGGAAAAATCAGTCAATCCCTAATCTCTCAAACAACTTCACTATAATTGTATTTGATATAACTATTCCTTTTCTTGTAAGCCTGAGATAACCTCTCTCAATCTCGAGATAACCTTCATCAACTAATTCTCTGGATGCTTGGAGTATATTTATGTCATTCCTGCGGAAGCAGGAATCCAGAGAAGTAAAAAAGCTGGATTCCGCATCAAGTGCGGAATGACAACTCTGATTCCGCGAAACTGTGATGTCAGATAGTGTATTAATGTTTATTCCTTCTGTCTTTCTCAACTTTAAAAAAATTATTTCCTTTAATGTATCTGTTGGTGTTAGCTTGATTGATTCTATCTCAGGGATTATCCCGCTGTTCAAATCTTGTATATATCTGTTAATATCTTCGGTATTTTTTGAACGTATTCCATTGATAAAAGAGTGGGCTCCTGCACCAACTCCGATGTACTCTCCTCTATCCCAATAATTGAGATTATGAACGCATCTGAATCCTGGTAATGCAAAATTGGATATCTCATAGTGTTCATAGCCACAGCTTGCAAAATAATCTATTGCGTGGTTGTACATTTCAATGATCAGTTCTTCATCAGGCAATTTAATTTTATTTGCAAATTCCCCCTTACCCCCCTTTGCTAAAGTGGGGAATTTACCATTAATAATGTTTCCATCCCCATCGATGGGGGAGGGGTAGGGTGGGGGTGATTTTTTGTATTCATTTTCACCCTCCCCCTTATCCCCTCCCATCAAGGGAGGGGAAGTATAAGATATTTCGCGTTTATGTTGCGGGACGGGTTTATTAGATTTCAACAGTTTGTAAAGCGGCGTATTTTCCTCGAGTGTAAGTTCATAAGTGGAAATATGAGTTGGTGACAATTCGACTGCCGTTGAGATAGAATTATGCCAAGATTCAATCGCCTGACCTGGAACTCCATACATTAAATCAACTGAAAAATTATTTATGCCTTCTTTTTTAATTATCTCAATTGATCTTGAAGCATCTTCTGATGAATGAATCCTTCCGAGTGTTTTAAGCTCGTCATTATTAAATGATTGTATTCCAATGCTAAGCCTGTTAACCCCGAGAGAAAGCACCGTATTTATTTTAGATTCATTTATTGTCCCGGGATTTGCCTCTACTGTTATTTCAATATCAGACGAGAAACTAAAATTATCTTTCAGGCATATAAATAGTTGTTTAAAACATTCATCAGGCAATAAAGATGGTGTGCCACCTCCTGTGTAAATTGTTTTCAATGTCGTATAGAAATCTTTCTTAAGGTAAAGTTCTTGGTAGAGAGCATCAATGTATGTCTTTGCGACTGACTCATCATATGGCATAGAAAAGAAATCACAATATGTACATTTTTGAATGCAGAATGGAATGTGAATATAGAGTAAATTAGGCATGAACAGCGGACTCTGTTCCATGATTGCATGCTGAACTCTTATGTTTAGACACACCCCTTAATCCCCTCTTGATAGAGGGGAAAGAAGAAGTAGACTCCCCTCTATCAAGAGGGGCAGGGGGTGTGTCATTAAAAATATCCTGCCTATCCAATCAGATCTTATGTCCCTTCATTTTACTTTCAAAACTGCAAGAAATGCCTCCTGCGGCAGCTCGATCTTTCCCACCTGTTTCATCCTCTTTTTACCCTCTTTCTGTTTTTCGAGCAGCTTTCTCTTACGGGTTATATCACCGCCATAACACTTGGCAATGACATCCTTTCTGAGCGCTCTCACACTTTCCCTCGATATAATCTTATTGCCGATTGCAGCCTGTATTACAACCTCAAACATCTGTCTCTGAATAATCTCTCGCAGTTTTTCGGTCAGCTCTCGCCCTTTATAATATGCCTTGTCCTTATGAACTATCAAAGAAAGCGCATCAACAACTTCACCATTGATTAGTATATTGAGCTTAACAAGGTTTGATTCTCTGAATCCGATGAAATCATAGTCCATAGATGCATAACCCTTTGATAAAGACTTTAATCTGTCATAAAAGTCCCAGAGGATTTCATTTAAAGGCAGTTCATACTCAACCTTTATCCTGTCTTTTCCAATGAACGTGAAACTTTTCTGAAAACCTCTTTTTTCCTGACACAAGTCCAATATTGGACCGATAAAATCTTTAGGCATAAAAATAGTTGCAACAACAAAAGGCTCTTCTATCATCTCGTATTTTTCCGGCAGCAGTGCCGGATTTTCGATATATAAAATATCTCCACCTGTTTTTGTTACCCTGTAAACAACTGTTGGTGCCGTGCTTAAGAGTGACAAATCAAATTCCCGTTCAAGCCTTTCCTTTATGATCTCCATGTGAAGCAGTCCCAAAAAACCGCACCTGAATCCAGAGCCGAGGGCTAAAGATGTCTCTGGCTCATAATTGAAAGAAGAATCATTAAGTCTTAATTTATTCAGTGCATCCCTGAGATTTTCATATTGATGTGATTGAGTTGGATAAAGACCACAGAAGACCATCGGTTTTATATCTTTATATCCAGGGCATGGCTCTTGTGCAGGGTTATCAGCATCAGTTATCGTGTCACCTATTTTTGTATCAGTAACGCTTTTTATGCCTGATATTATGTAGCCTACTTCCCCTGAAGAAAGTTCGCTAATAGGCTCCATTTTAGGCGAAAAGATTCCAACCTGAGATACTTCATAGACACCTTCCGTTGCCATCAGTTTAATTTTTTTGCCAGCCATTACCTTTCCGTCAAATACCCTGACGAGAATGATAATACCCTGGTAATTATCAAACCATGAATCAAAGATTAAGGCCTTCAATGGCTTATTATCATCTCCTGCTGGGGATGGAATCTTTTTTACTATAGCATCAAGGATTTCCCTCGTGCCTATCCCTTCTTTTGCGCTCGCAAGTATGGCATCAGAGCAGTCAATCCCGATTGCATCTTCTATCTGTCTCTTTGTTTTTTCTGGATCAGCACTCGGGAGGTCTATCTTGTTTATAACAGGGATTATTTCAAGGTTATGCTCTAATGCAAGATAAGCATTTGCAAGTGTCTGCGCCTCAACACCCTGCGACGCATCAACCACAAGGAGTGCTCCATCGCATGAAGCAAGACTCCTTGAAACCTCATAAGAGAAGTCAACATGTCCTGGGGTGTCTATAAGATTAAGGATATAATTATTACCATCATCAGCCTTATATAAGAGCCTTACGGCGTGGGCCTTTATGGTAATACCTCTTTCTCTTTCAAGGTCCATTGAATCTAAAACCTGTTCGGTCATCTCCCTTGCACTCAGGGCACCTGTATATTCAAGAAGTCTGTCTGCAAGTGTAGACTTCCCATGGTCTATGTGGGCTATGATGGAAAAATTACGTATATTTTTTGCCATATTCAATCGAGGATTAATATCGAAGTCTTTTATTCTAACACAAACGAGTTAGAAACGTGGGGCAGGGCTTGGATCAAAGTGTTTGACCAAACATTTAATAATTGTTTAAAATCAACTATGCCGGAGTGGCGGAATTGGTAGACGCAAGGGACTTAAAATCCCTCGTTCCAAAAGAGCGTGCCGGTTCAAATCCGGCCTCCGGCACCAGACAATAACTCGTTCATTTATTCTTGCCTGCTTTTTTCAGAAAAGAAATTATCAATAAGGTTGCCACGATAATAATTAGACCCTTGCCCATTAATGCCATCGCACTGAATCCGATTTTTGTTATTGTTTTTCCGAAAACCAAAAGGAGAATGATCGCTCCTACTAACAAGGTAATTTTTTGATATTTATTCATGTCGAACTCTGTTCCAATGATCTGTCATGCTGAACTTGTTTCAGCATCTCTTTTTCCTTCTATCAAGAGGGGATTAAGAAGGATTATAATATTAAAAAGCGAAATGCTGATAGCCTTCTGGTACCAAAGGTCTCTCTCTCCCTGAATTATCAATAATAACCCTTTCTGATTTTGTAATCTCTCCGATACAAAATGCCTTTGTTTTTTTATTAGGAAGTGCGGTAAACAACAGCTCATAATCTTCTCCACCTGATAAGGCTAATTTTACAGGTGAAATGCCAAGATGCGAGGCAGCTTGTTTGAGTTCAGGAGATACAGGAATATTTTCGATATATATCCTTGCACCAACCTTACTTTCGTTACAGAGCCGCGTTAAATCAATCAGAAGGCCATCGCTTATATCTATCATCGAGGTTGCATCCTTGAGAAATCTCTTTGGATCTCTTGCCTCAGGCATAAGATGTCTCCTGAGCAACGGTTCAACTACCTTCCAGGATAATTTCTCCCCAAAGAGCTTAGAGCATTGAGCATAGAGCATAGGATCTTTACTCTTAGCTCTTAGCTCTTTGCCCTTTGCTGATAGCAGAGGGACGTGTCTTTTTATCTTCTTCAGCAATTCAAGGCCACAGGCTGAATCGCCGAGGTAGCCAGTTACATAGATTTTATCACCTATGTTTGCTCCAGAGCGTTTTATATGTTTTTTTACATATCCAATAAGTGTTGCTGATAATGATATGCCTATATTAGTAGCGGAAAGGTCACCCCCGATGAGGATAGTATCGTATAGAGTTAAAGCATCTTTAACCCCATCAAAAAACCTATTGATAAATTTCGTATTCGTATTTTTGTTTACAGCGATATTCAGTAGAAGATAGAAAGGCTTTCCACCCATTGCATAGATATCACTTACATTAACTGATATTAACTTAAAGCCAAGCTGGTATGGGGTTGTAAAATGAAGGTTAAAATGAACCCCTTCGACCATCATGTCAGTTGTCACAAGGAGGTTTTTTCCTAACGGCTTAACTACAGCAGCATCATCGCCTATACCGACGACAACATTTTTAGATTTCTTGTAAAAGCTTCTTCTTATCTGCTCCAAAAGGGATAGTTCGCCGATTTGAGAAAGCTTCATCAGTCAATCTTTTTTGACTTTCGGCTATTGGCTTTTTTCAGTGCAACCTTGAGTACATCATCCATTGTCTCGGCAAATGCAAACTCCATATCCTTTTTGATATATTTTGGAATATCCTCAAGGTCTTTCTTGTTCCTCTTTGGAATAATTATCTTTTTTATTCCCATCCTCTTTGCAGCAAGTGTTTTTTCCTTCAGCCCTCCGATTGGAAGCACCCTGCCTCTCAGTGTAACCTCTCCGGTCATTGCAATATTCTTATTGACAGGCCTTCCTGTAAGGGCTGATGCAATCGAAGTAGCGATTGTAATACCTGCTGAAGGCCCATCTTTTGGTGTCGCACCTGCAGGGACATGGATATGAAGGTCTATTTTAGAAAATATATCATCCTTTATGCCGAGTTTCTTTGATCTCGAACGCACATAACTCAAGGCAGCCTGGGCAGATTCCTTCATAACATCTCCAAGTTGTCCTGTCAGGGTAAGATGGCCCTTGCCTTTCATGGTTGTTGCCTCTACATATATGATATCTCCCCCTGCCTCAGTCCATGCAAGACCTGTAGATACGCCTACCTCATCTTGTTCCATCTCTTCTTCAGGCAGGTATTTAACTACGCCGAGGTATCTATGAAGATTTTGTGCGCCTATCACAAATGTTTTTTCTTTGCCCTCGACTATTTTTTTGGCCGCTTTCCTGCAAAGGTTTGCAATCTCCCTTTCGAGGTTTCTTACACCGGCTTCCCTTGTATACTGTGAGATTATATTAAAGAGTCCCGGGTCTGTGATCTTCAGTACCTTACTGTTAAGACCATGTTCAAACAGCTGTTTTGGTATCAGATAGTTTTTTGCAATCCCAAGCTTTTCTTCGGTTGTGTAGCCGGATAGATAGATTATCTCCATTCTGTCTCTAAGAGGGCTCGGTATAGTATCCACAAGGTTGCCTGTTGTAATAAACATAACCTTTGATAGGTCAAAAGGGACTGCAAGATAATGATCTGCAAATGAGTTATTCTGCTCCGGATCAAGAACCTCAAGAAGGGCTGAGGATGGGTCGCCCCTGAAGTCCATTCCTATCTTGTCAATTTCATCCAGCATAAACACAGGGTTGTTTGTCCCCGCTGTCTTTATGCCCTGTGTTATTCTTCCAGGAAGAGCGCCAACATAAGTTCTTCTATGTCCTCTTATCTCTGCCTCATCCCTGACTCCACCCAGTGACATACGGACAAATTCTCTTCCTAATGCCCGTGCTATAGACTTGCCAAGAGAGGTTTTTCCAACACCTGGAGGACCAATAAAACATAGGATAGGGCCCTTCATTTTTTCTTTTAACTTTCTGACACTAATATACTCTAAAATACGCTCTTTTACCTTCTCGAGGTCGTAGTGATCCTCATTAAGCACTTTTTCTGCAGCCTTTATATCGAGGTTATCTTTTGTAGATTTGGACCAGGGAAGCTCAACCATCCAATCAAGATATGTTCTAACAGTAGCTGATTCAGCGCTGTCAGGATGCATCTTTTCCAGGCGTTTGAGCTGCTTTTCAGCCTCTTCCATCACCTTTTCAGGCATTTTTGCTTCTTCGATCTTTTTCCTGAACTCTTTTATCTCTTCTGCCCTTTCATCAATGTCACCGAGTTCCTTTTGTATTGCCTTGAGCTGCTCTCTCAAAAAATACTCGCGTTGTGTCTTGCCTATTTCACCCCTGGCCTCAGATTGAATCTTCTGCTGGACTGTGAGAAGTTCAGTCTCTCTACTCAATATTTCGCTAACACGCTTTAGCCTCTGAATAGGGTCTATTATCTCCAGTACCTCCTGTGATAGTTCTGTTTTTAATCCAAGATTTGAGGCAACAAGGTCTGCAAGTCTTCCAGGGTCTTCAATATTTTCAACGACTCCCATTATATCAGGAAGTATTGCTTTTCCAAGAGAAACAACCTTGTCAATCTGTTCTTTTACAGTCCTAATCTGTGCTTCATCTTCAATGGTGAGCATTGTTGGTTTTTGGTCATTTATCTTTTCTATTTTGGCTTTTAAAAAAGGTTCGGTCTGAGAATAGGTCAAGGCCTTTGCCTTGGTCAGACCCTGCACAAGTATCTTCACCCTGCCGTCAGGAAGCTTGAGCGTCCTCATTATGATAGCAACAGTGCCTACTGAAAAGAGATCCTCAGGGATTGGATTTTCGATATTTAGATCCTTCTGAGTAACGAGGAGCACCATTCTATTTGCTTTGAGGGAATATTCTATAGCCTTTATTGACATCTCCCTTCCAACAAAAAGAGGAAGTATCATGTAAGGAAATACAACGATATCCCTCACAGGGAGCACAGGTAAGTTATCAGGTATCTCAACTTCCTTGTCAATCTTTTGTTCTACATCTACTACATCTACTACATCTGCCATCGTAACTCCTTATAGTTTTTCTAAATTTTAATTTTTTAATCTCGCTGCAACCTCAATAATGTACTTTTTAAGCTGTTCGGAAACCTGCGAGTTTTTCAATGAGAGGTCAATTGTTGCCTTAAGGTAGCCGATCTTATCACCTGCGTCATATCTTTTTCCAGTAAATAGATATCCATATATCGGGCGTTTTTTCAGCAAACCACAAAGTGCATCTGTCAGTTGTATCTCTCCTCCTTTGCCAGGGCCAATACCTTCGAGTATCTCAAAGATATCGGGGGTAAGGATATACCTGCCAATTATTGCCATGTCTGACGGTGCATCGGTTAATCGGGGTTTTTCTACAAGATTGTTTATCCTGTATACATTGCCTTTTTCCCTTATTCCTTCAATCACCCCATATTTGTTTATATCTGGTATAGGAACCTGTTGAAGAGCAAGGATAGGAGAGTTAAATTCCTTATAAAGATTGATCATATGCTGAAGCAAGACGGTATCGGGGTCAATGATATCATCACTCAAAAGAACTGCAAAAGGTTCGTCTTTTACAAATGGCTTTGCACAATGTATTGCATGACCAAGTCCAATGGCCGCCTTCTGCCTGATATATGCAAAGTTCAGGTGGTTCAGGCGACTAATCTCTTCAAGAAGCCTCTTTTTACCAGTCCTTTTCAGATTCTCTTCGAGTTCGAAAGCAGAATCAAAGTGATCTTCTATAGCCCGTTTGTATTTACCCGTGATAATTATAAATTCTTCTATCCCGCATGCACGTGCCTCTTCAATTGCATACTGGATCATCGGCTTGTCAACTATAGGCAGCATCTCCTTTGGAGATGCCTTTGTTGCAGGTAGAAACCTTGTCCCAAGCCCTCCTGCAGGAAGTATAGCCTTTCTAATCTTTTTTTCCATATTTACATAACTATTATAGAATAATTTACCTCAAATTACACAAAGATGTCATGAAAACGTTCTAATACCGTCATTGTAGGAAACTTTGCATAATTTCGGCTTAAATATTACATGAATATACTTGATAATTCAAGAAAAGGAGGGTCAACTGTTCCGCTTTTTCTCTTCCATATTCTCACCGTCCTAAGTCGAATCGGCCAATTCCGGCTGGATAGCGGGCAAGTATATCTTAAAGGTCGTTCCTCTACCCAACTTACTATCCACAATAATCCATCCTCCATGTGCATTTACTATGGAATATGCAATTGTGAGGCCGAGGCCTGTCCCCTTACCAACTTCCTTCGTGGTGAAAAAAGGATCAAATATGTTCTGGATGTTATTATCAGGAATGCCGCACCCTGTATCAGACACCGAAATACATACATACCTATCTGTCTTATCAGCATGTCTCGCAACACTGTATTTTTCAGTTTTGAATTCTAAGACACCCTTTCCATCCATAGCATCTGTTGCATTCAAGGTGAGGTTTATTAATACCTGTGTAAGCTGCCCCATGTCTGCCAGTATATCAGGGATATCATCTTGAAGATTTAGCCTTATTTCTATCCCGTCCTTAACCGCATGGTATAGAAGACCCATGGTTTCTTCTATAAGGGTATTAATATCGATTTTCTTGAATTCTGAGGGAATCTTCCTGCCAAAGATAAGAAGCTGCTTTACCAGTGCAGCACCCCTTTGGCAGAGTGTACTTATAGTCTGTAGTCTTTCATAAAAAGGCGAGTCTTTCGAGATATCCTCAAGAATCAGTTCTGAAAACCCTAATATACCTGTCAGGAGATTATTAAAATCGTGGGCTATTCCGCTTGCAAGCCTTCCTACGGATTCCATCTTCTGGGCCTGGAAAAGTAACTGCTGAAACTTTTGTCTCTCTGTCTCTGCCTTTTCCTTAGCCTTGCGCTCAGCCCATATCTCAATTGCCCTTGAAACCCTTGCAGAAAGGCCTACAATGTGTTTCTTAAGGATGTAATCAATTGCCCCCTCTCTAAGGCTGTCCACAGCTATCTGCTCATTACCCATGCCCGTTATAAAGATTATAGGAGCATCTATCTTCTTCTCCTGACATATATGGATCGCCTCAATCCCCGTCATGTCAGGGAGCACATAGTCAGCGAGGATGACATCCGCATCAAGGTCTGAAAGCTTCTCAAAAAACTCCTTTCTGTTTCTTGCCACTTCAAATGAGACGTCAAACCCGCCTTTTCTGAGCTCGTGGAGCTCAAGCTCTACATCATCAGGATTGTCCTCAAGAAGGAAGACCTTTAGTATTTTCTGTGTTGTGATCATGCTCTTACTGGTGGATGTTCATTAATCAAGAGCCAATAAAGCCCTATATGTTTAACAGTCTCAACAAACTGGTTAAAGTCAACCGGCTTTTTTATATAACTGTTAACCCCTAAGTCATAGCTCTCTACGACATCCCTCTCTTCCTTTGATGATGTGAGAACCACGACAGGGATGAGTTTGCGCCTTCTGTCTACCTTTATCCTCCTCAGGACATCTATTCCGTCTACCTTAGGTAGTTTAAGGTCGAGCAGTATAAGGCCAGGAAGAGGGTGAGATGAATTAGAATACTTCCCTGTATAGAAGAGATAATCGAGTGCCTCCTGTCCATCACGAACAATTTCAACAAGATTAACAATATTGTTTTTTTTGAGTGCATGAATAGTTAGTTCTACATCATCAGGGTTATCCTCTACTAAAAGAATATTTACATTTCCATTAATCATCTATATCCTCCTTTGGGCAATTTTATAAAAAATGTTGTGCCTTTTCCCGGTTCAGATTCAGCCCATACCTTTCCATGATGGCGGTCAATTATCCTTTTTACGATTGCAAGACCGATGCCGGTGCCTTCGTATTCTTCGGGAAGATGAAGCCTCTGAAAGACATGGAATATCTTATCATGATATTGCATGTCAAAACCTATACCATTATCCTTGACAAATGTTGTATCTTTCTCTTCATCAAATCCTATCTCGATCTCCGGCCTCTCCTTCCCCTGTGTAAACTTAATAGCATTCGAAATGAGATTAGAAAAAACTGTCTGCATCAGTATTAAATCACAATTCATTGCCGGTACTTCCCCTATCTTTATAGAAATACCCCTCGATGCAATTTCTTCTCTGAAATCCTTCAGTACAGTATTAATTATAGCACCAAACTCTACAGGCCTCAATTGAAGCTCAGTCCTCCCTGCCCTCGAAAGTGCGAGTATATCGTCTATCAGGATTGACATCCTGTTTATGCCATCACTTATCCTCTTCAGGTAATGTTTGCATCTATCATCAAGCTGTGCTGAATATTCATCAAGGAGTATTATTGAAAAGCCGGCAATTCCTCTGAGGGGTGCCCTCAGGTCGTGAGAGACAGAATAGGCAAATGCCTCAAGCTCTTTATTCGCCTGTTCTAATAAATGGGTCTTTTCATTCAGCATCGCGGTTCTTTCGGCTACCTTCAATTCCAATTCCTTGCTGAATGACGAGATTCTTTCATATAATTTTTCCAAATCATCAAGCATGGCATTTATGTGCTGGGAAACCATATCTATTGCATCATTCTTTTCCAATACCTCGGTTCTGATACTCAGGTTTCCCTCAGAGACCCTTGATAAGATCACTGAAAGACCTTTTACCCTTTCCTCAAGGTATCTTCTCTGTTCTTCTTCTCGGGCTGCTGCCTCTTCAATATATCTCAACCTTTCAGCATCTAAGACCGGTGTAATGTCCCGAAAGACCTCAAGACCAGCCAGTATTTTACCTGAGGCATCTCTTAGAGGACCAGCGCTTACCATTATCGGGATCTTCTTTCCTTCTCGATTCGTGATATTTACCCTTAGAGTCTTTACTACGTCTCCCTTTTCAAAACTCTGTTTTATAGGGCATGCGATGTCGCAGATATCTGAATTGAGCAGATTACTGCAGGTCATCTTTCCTTCTACTTCTTCCTTGGTATACCCCGTAATGTCCTCACATGCTTCATTTAGATGAGTAACTATCATTTCAGGATTGACTATAAACAAAGGATCAATAATAGCTGTCTTTAAACTGTTTGCATACTCTATCTGATCTTTAATACTCCTGACCATGTAGTTGAAGGTAGTGCCGAGGACTCCGATCTCGTCTTCTGTCTTTACATCCATGGAAACAGACATGTCTCCCTCAGCAAATCTCTTTGCCTTCTTAGCTAAACTCTCTACAGGATGCCTTACCAATTTAGTCAGCATGGTATAAATTAAGGCGATTATTGCAAATATGCCTAATATACTCATTAGTATAGTGCGGTTTCTGACAGAGGCAATAGCCGCATAAGTTTCTTCGGTATTCATCCTTATTACCATGCTGCCGAGAACCTTCATGGAAGAGCCATGGCAGTGATAACATTCCTCATGGTTCAGAATGGGATGGACATGGATAAGGTATCTTCCAGTTGGGGTCTCCTCTTCAAAAAAAGCCGGCTTGTGTTCCCCTGTTTTTAGTATATTGCTTAATGTCTGTAAGACATTTTTATTATAAATATGATTTGCTAAATTGGATTTTACTTTATCCTTGTGTGTGGCATAAATTATCTTTTGGTCAAAATCACAGATAAATACCTCCAATCCTTTCATTTCTTCTTTCACGTATGATAATTCTTTTTCTATAGACTCGCTGTCTCCTACTGACATGGGATACTTTATTGTGGTATAGATTGTGCTGGCGAGGCCATCAGCGAACCTTTCCATCTCTGTTAACATAATTCTGGCCTGATTGGAGGCGGTCATGTAAATTACAACAAGCATAACGACGGTTACACTCACTGTCAGTACTGTCAGAACTGTTCTACTTAATCTTTTTCTTATAAACTTAAACACTCTAATTTAAAAATTCTCTTAGCTTGCTAAAGGGGTTCCTTATATCATTCCCACGAAAGCAGGAATGACGAAAAACAAATTATAACATTATGTTTTAATACCCTGCGGTCTTGCCGCAAGATGATTTATTTAAAACTTTGTTCTTCTGATGGGAAGATACCTTTTTCTACTTCTTCTTTGTAGACCTTTATTGCATTTAATGCTTCATCTTTTAAGTTTACATATCTCTTGGCAAACTTTGGCAAAAACCTTTCAAATAAACCAATAACATCATGGAGGACAAGCACCTGCCCGTCACAATATGGACCTGCACCAATACCAATGGTCGGTATTGAAAGCTCCTCTGTAATCTTCTTAGCAAGCCCTATCGGTATAGCTTCAAGCAGCAAAGAGAATGCACCAGCGTCTTCAGCTATATGGGCTTCTTCTAATAGTTTTTTTGCAGATTCCTCAGTCTTGCCCTGGATCTTATATCCACCCATCCTGTGGATAGACTGGGGTGTAAGGCCTATGTGTGCCATAATAGGGATATCTGACTTTGTCATTGCCCTAATATGCGCGGCCACCTCTGCCCCGCCTTCTATCTTTACAGCAGAAGCGCCAGCGTCTTTTAAAAACCTCCCTGCATTTCTAATAGCATCTTCAATACTTGCCTGATAGGACATGAACGGGAGGTCTCCGATAACCATTGCATTTTTGACTGCCCTTGAAACAATATTTGTATGGTAAATCATTTCGTCCATTGTAACCGGAAGTGTATTTTCAAGACCCTGTACAACCATGCCTACAGAATCACCGACAATTATCGCATCAATACCTGCCTCATCAACTATTTTTGCAAACGGATAATCATAGGCAGTAAGCATGGTAATCTTTTTGTGCCCTGCTTTTTTCTTAAGAAAATCCTGAATCGTTATCTTGGACATTTTTAACCCTTAAATTTTAAAAATAGATTTTAACATAAAACATACTAAATGACCAAAGGAAACCTTATCCTGAATGTTGTCCTGTTATCGCTGCTATCAACAGAAATACTTCCCCCATGTGAGACAACTATCTTATGCACTATTGCGAGTCCAAGACCTGTGCCATTTTCTTTTGTCGTAAAAAATGGTAGAAAGATTTTATCCATTACGTTCTCTGCAATGCCGTGGCCTGTATCAGATATCGCTACATCTAGAAAATCCCCTTTAGAAGAGGTCTTTATCGTAAGTTCCCCTCCTTGAGGCATGGCTTCGACAGCATTCTCTATAAGGTTTGTAAATGCCTGCCTCAAGAATACCTCATCACCTTTTATAACAGGCAGTCCCTTAATATCGAGGTAGAGGTTAATATCACCTCGTTCACCTGTGACTGCAGCAACACAGTTTTCTATGATCGTCTTCAGATCAATATCAGAGATATTGAGTTCAGCAGGTTTTGCAAAAGAAAGGACGTCAGATATAATCCTGTCCATGACAACGATCTCCTTTGAGATAGTATCCACAGTAGGTGTTAAAGAGCTATCTACCTTTTTTGATAGGAGTTTTGTATAACCTGCAATTACTCCCAGTGGATTCCTTAACTCATGTGCAATCCCTGCTGATATCTCACCGAGGCTCGAAAGCCTTTTCCTTAATTCCATCTGAGACTCGAACGCCTTAAGATGTGTAAGGTCTGTAAAAATAAGTATCTGGCCTATTGTCCTGCCCCCACTGTCTTTTAAAGGAGAGAGTGTAAGTCCCAACCATACTTTCTTTCCTGATGGTGTTATATAACTTATTTCTCCTCTCTTGATGACCTTTCTATTATTTAGAAGGTCTGTTATGGGTTTGTTCAGCACCTCTGAATGATGTCTTCCAACAATCATTTCTCCTTTAATTTCGAGTATCTTCTCAGCAGCAAGATTTACCTTCATAATTCTCATCCCTTCATCAAAACTCATTACCCCGCTCGGGACACTCTGCAGAATGTTTTCATTGTAACCTTCAATTGCTATCGCCCTGTCTTCTGCCTTCTGCCGCAGAACTTCAAGTTCTCTTTCCTTATCTTTAAGCTTCGATACAAGCTCATGAAATGTGTCTACTATAAAACTGACTTGTGATACATCCTCTCGCTCTAATCTCTTCTTTCCGCTATTAAACCTTATAAATGTTCTGAGGAGATATAAAAAAACTGCGACTACAATGAGCAATATAACCGAATATAAAAATATTATCTCTGCCTTCATCTAACTATCTGCCCACTATATACCAGTAAAATATTTCCTGACCAAAAAAAAGTGTTATAAATGCACCAAGAGCAAGATAAGGACCAAATGGAATCTTTGAGCCCCATTCTCTTCCCTTAAGTACCATCAACAGGACACCAATAATTGCGCCTGAAAGACTTCCGAGGAAGGTTGTAAGAATTACCCCTTTCCAGCCGAGAAATCCTCCAATCATGGTCATCAGTTTGATATCTCCGTCTCCCATTGCCTCTTTTTTAAGAATACGATATCCTGCTTCTGCAACCAGATAGTAGAATCCAAAACCGATAAATGCTCCTATCAGGGAGGATTTTATTCCAAGGGATGAATGCCGCATAAAAGGATCAAGTAATAAAAAGCTACCGAATATTATTCCTGTAGGGATGCCAGGCAGTGTTATTCTGTCTGGAATTATCTGAGAGTCCAGATCTATAAATGTCACAACAATAAGGGCTGAACAAAAAATAAAATACACAGGGGTATGCCACTCAAAACCAAATCTCCATACGACCAGAAAATATGATATTGCATTCAGGAACTCGACCAATGGATATCTAAAGGATATCCGTGCCTTGCATGCCCTGCATCTGCCACCAAGAAGTATATAGCTTATTATCGGAATATTATCCCAGGGTTTGATAGGAATGTTACAGGAAGGACACCTTGAAGAAGGCATGATTATTGATATGTTCCTGGGTATCCTGTATATGCAGACATTAAGGAATGAACCAACAATAGAGCCGAATACGAAAACAACGATATATAAAATTATGCTATGCATAATTTAAATTGTACTGCTTATCTCTGAAGCCTTCTTTTTTGTTATTTCTATCTCAGCATCAATTTTCTCTATCTCGGTAATGGATTCCATTATAACCCTGTCTTTTAAGATGTATCTGTCAGGGTGTTCTTTCAACTTATAAACACGCTGGCCGATTGTTTTCATCAGTTCATCCCTTTTCCTTTCCAACTGCCCTGACTGGTAAAGCAGTTTCATCACTAAGTACTCTATCTTGAATCTTTCTGAAAGCAGTGATGAGAACCACTTTATTTTTTCTATTCCGCTATCAAAGTTATTTTTTAACCTTTTCCACATATTCCTCCCTCAACCTGTCTTGAACAGTTCAATCTTCCCTTCCCAGAATGTCTCAAGGGATTTCCTCAATAAAGGAAATCCCTTCAAATCAGGATCTCTATCTATGATGCTGAATGCCTCTCTTCTTGCTTTACTAAGGAGCATTCCATCCCTGATGATGTTTGCTATCCTGAGGTCTGGCATGCCGGATTGACGCGTTCCAAAGAATTCTCCCGGCCCTCTTATATTCAGGTCTTCCTCAGCTATCCTGAAACCATCATTGCTCTTTACCATTATATCAAGTCTTCTCTTAGCTTCTTCCCTATAGGGTTCATATGCTAATAGTATACAATAGGATTGATACGATCCCCTACCAATCCTTCCCCTGAGCTGATGTAGCTGGGAAAGCCCAAATCTCTCAGCATGTATTATAAGCATAAGCGTTGCATTCGGCACATCTACACCTACCTCTATTACGGTTGTCGTAACCAGTATGTCTATTTCTCCCTGTTTAAAAGATGCCATTATCTCTTCTCTTTCCTGCGCCTTCATCCTGCCATGAAGTAACATGACCTTAAATTCAGGGAAGAACTTCTCTAAGGCATTTTTACCTATTATCGCCGACCTGAGATCAGTTTTCTCTGACTCTTCTATTATCGGATAAACAACATAGACCTGTCTTCCTTTTTTTACCTCTTCTTTGATAATCCTGTATATGTAGTCCTTCTGTTTTGAATTAAACAAAAGAGTTGTTACAGGTCTTCTTTCAGGCGGAAGTTCATCAATAACAGAGTAATCGAGATCACCATATAATGTAAGCGCGAGTGTCCTTGGTATCGGGGTTGCTGTCATGACAAGGACATCAGGGTTATTTGCCTTTCTCCTGAGAAGGGCCCTTTGCATTACACCGAACCTATGTTGTTCATCTATAACCACGAGACCGAGGTTTTTAAATACCACCCCTTCCTGGATAAGTGCATGGGTTCCAACAACCATATCAATCTCTCCTGAGGCAATCTTGTTTAGAGGTCTATCTTTCATGCTGCCTGTCAAAAGACATAGCTTCAAACCCAGGTCTTCTATCATCCTGTATATATTAATATAGTGCTGTTCAGCTAATATTTCCGTTGGTGCCATCAGGGCTGATTGATATCTACATTCGGCTGCGGTCAGCATAGCCATTAAGGCAACAATAGTCTTTCCACAACCAACGTCACCTTCTATGAGCCTGTTCATGGGGTAAGGCCTTTTCATGTCTCTGATTATATCGTTAAATACATTTTCCTGCGCCCTCGTTAACCTGAATGGAAGTACCTCCATAAGTCTTTTCAGGAAGGTACCTCCAGGATTAAATGCAATCCCTTTTTTAAGTATGCTCCCCCTCTTCATTACAGCGAGCCCGAGTTCGAGCATAAAGAGCTCATCAAACGCAAGTCTTTTGTGAAAATCACTCACTCCCCTGTTAAGAAGTTCCACATCAACATAAGAATCAGGAAAGTGAATCTGTGAAAGGCTTTGAGAGAGATCCGGCAATGCGGTTCTATTAATGATTTCCGCAGGTATTGTATCGCTTACATCTTTAATACATGTGGTTAGAATATTGAACATTATTGACCGAATCTGTCTTACACTTAAGCCGCTTGTTACCCTGTATACAGGCACAACCCTGTTTGTATGGATTAACGGATCACCATCATCACTCACAATTTCATATTCAGGGTTATCCATCTCAAATCCAATCCCCCGGTAAGGATTCCTTTTGACAGAACCGCAAAGCAATACCTCATGCCCTACCTTGAAATTCTTTTTCATGAAAGGCTGGTTAAACCATTTACCCTTTAAAAGACCACTTCCGTCATTAATTGTGAGTTCGAATATCTTCAGATTTCTTCCCGGTAGTCTTATCACTTCAGCAGAAATAACCTTTCCGAATACAGTTTCTGTATTACCGTACCTCAGATCACTTATCTTTCTGATATTACTTCTGTCTTCGTATCTGTATGGCAGGTAGTACAAGGCATCTTTAACTGTTTTGATACCGAGACGAGTCAAGAGGCTGGCCCTTTTAGGCCCTACACCTTTTATATACTGGATCTGAAAATCTGAAAGGTTTTTAACCATCAACAGAAGGGGGAGAGAAAGTCCTGTCTGCTTCTTCCATTTTTATCTTAGAATATTCAGTTTCGCTTAATATATCTATATCCCAGCCTGTGAGCTTCATTGCAAGCCTGACATTCTGACCTTTTTTGCCTATAGCAAGCGAGAGTTGCTGGTCATTTACAACTACCATGGCTGTCTTAGCTTCCTCATTTATCCCTATTCTGTCAACCGCAGCAGGGCTTAACGCCCTTGCAATAAGCTGCCTGGGATCATCAGTCCATGGTATGATATCTATCCTCTCTCCCCTGAGTTCACGCACTATTGATTGTACCCTTGTACCTTTCATTCCCACGCATGCACCTACTGGGTCAATAGAAGGATTCTTCGAGTACACTGCCAGTTTTGTCCTTTCTCCAGGCTCCCTGACTATATCTTTGATTATGACAAGCCCTTCATTAATCTCCGGGACCTCCATCTTAAATAAAGCTGCAACGAATAGCGGGTTGGTCCTCGTAACCACAATCGCCGGCCCCTTTGGTGTTATCCTCACATCTTCTATAAATGCCCTGACAGTATCGCCTCGCTTCAAGTTTTCATTAGGAAGGGTTTCCTTTATTGGCAGCATGGCCTCTGTCTTACCGAGGTTAAGAAAATATACCCCCTTTTCTTTTCTCATGACTATCCCGCTTACAATCTGCCCTACCTTGTCCTTAAATTCACTGTAAATCACATCTCTTTCTGCTTCCCTCACCCTCTGAAAGATAACTTGTTTTGCTGTCTGGGCAGCAATCCTGCTAAATCCATGCAAATCTAAAGGTACATTGACTGTATCTCCATCCAGCATCTCAGGAAAAATCTTTCTGGCATCATCAATAGAGATTTCTTCGTCTTTATCGGAAACCTTTGAGACAATCTTTTTAGTTTCAAAGACAGATATGTCGCATGTCTTTGGATCTATTCTGAGATCTATGTTAGTCCTACCACCAAATTTTTTCCTTGTGGCAGAAAGCAAGGCAGACCTTAAGGTTTCAATCAATATATCTCTTGATATACCTTTTTCTCTGCTTATCTGGTCTACTACATAGCAGAGTTCTTTTGACATTTAAACTCTACCTCCAGTCTTGCTTTTGATATTCTATCAAATGGTATATCTATCTTACGTTCATTTACTAAGAGTTTTACAAAATCATTGCTGACTTCTAATATGCGGCCTATAAAAAATTTCTGGTTCTCTATTTTCTCTACTGTAACTATGCGGGTAAGCTTACCTGTATTTTTCTCAAAATCCTTTATGCCCTTCAGCGGTCTGTCAAGGCCCGGAGAAGAAATCTCCAGCGTGTATGACCCTGGAAACGGGTTTTCAACATCTAAGACAGCCCCAAGGCTTTTGCTGAACCTCTCACAGTCATTTAGAGTAACCCCCTCTTCTTTATCAATAATAACCCTGAGCAATAACTTACCCTTTCCTAATAACTCAATGTCAAATATTTCAACACCCTGCTTATCAGCAACCTGTTTTGCAAAGTTTAAAACCTTTTGCTTTATATCATTCATAATTCAATCCTGTATTCAAGGTGTAGCCGCAACCTTTAGGTTGCGTGGTTTTCTGTATGTATCTTTTACGATTCATAAACGCAGGCTAAAGCCTGTGGCTACAAAGAATCGTAAAAACCCTATAAAACAAAAGAGTGGGTAAACCCACTCTTCGCATTGAAAATCATATAGAATTATTCATTATAATATCAGTTTTTAGTATGAAAAGCAAATTCAGGGATGGGTGGTACCCATCCCTGAAAATCTAATAAACTACTTACCTGCTGGTGGGGCTGGTGCAGGTGCTGGTGCTGGTGCCTCTGGTGCTGGGGCTGGTGCTGTTGCCGGTGCAGGAGCCGGTGCCTCTGGCTTTGGTGTTTCAGCTGGCTTGCAGCCCACACTAAAAGCCGCAAGTAACAATAATGATAAGACTAACGCTAAAAACCTCTTCATTAATTTTCACCTCCTTCCAAGAATACTTAATAAATATCTTAAAAAGATATTATAACACAAAAATCTTTGTCAACCTTAAATTTCAAGGAAATTTTATAACTGTGTGCTATAAAAATCAAGATGTTTCTGACAATAATTTATTCAAAAGAGATTTACATCACTATTACCTGCTGAAAATTAGTTAAGTTAAGGTATAATATTTATCTTAAGATGCCTCGAATTTTTTTAAAGTCCATCAAAAAAACTCTTTACCTGAAAATAAAATTTATGTTATTATGGTGATATTTACCTTTACCCTGGAGTCCTGATGGGTAAGGGAAGGAAGGAGTCTTCAGGAAATGTTAATAATAGGGGAGAAGCTAAGCATAATAGCCAAGAGGGTAAGAGAGGCTATGATGAAAAAAGACAAAGGACCTATACAGGATATCGCAACTTCTCAATGGAAAGCAGAAGCAGGGATGATAGATGCGAATATAGGTCCGGCTGAAGACGGTGGTGGGGAATTAATGCAGTGGATGGTCACTACTATACAGGAGGTTGTCCCCCTTCCTTTGTGTCTTGACACAACAAATTATAATGCAATAGAGGCTGGCCTCAAGGTACACAATAACCAGTGGGGAAGACCCCTGATAAATTCTACATCAAATGATCCCGAGAGGTTTGCAATGCTTGAACTTGCAGCAAAATATAATGCTCAGATAATCGGTCTTACAGTCGGTAAGGGCGGACTCCCGGCAGATGCCGAGGAAAGGGCTGCCATCGCAGCAGAGATTATGGCAAGGGCTGCGGAATATGGAGTTCCGCTTGAGGACTTATATCTCGACCCCCTTGTCCTGCAGATTGCAACTTCACAGGATCATGCATTAAAGGTTATAAAAGCAATAAAGATGTTTCAGGAGCTGAATGATCCGCCTATGAAGACAGTAGTGGGACTTAGTAATGTTTCGAATGGATGTCCCAAACAATTGAGACCCATATTAAACAATTATTTTCTTTCTCTATTAATATACGAAGGTCTTACTGCTGCCATAGCAGATCCGCATGAGATAACGCCAACAGTTAAGACTATAGATGTAATACTGGGCAAGACACTTTATGCCCATTCGTATCTGGAAATGTGAAAAAGAGCTAAGAGCTAAGAGCTAAGGCAAAAAACTCCATGCTCTTTGCTATTCGCTCTATGCTAATTGCTCTTTGCTCTTTGCTAAAGAGGAGGTTGAAACGGCTTTTGCCCCACCAAAAGATACTTATTCAGGTAAGGTTTACTCAGTAAATATCGGCACTGCCTCAGGAGAAGTTACCTTTGGAGGTGAGAATATACTTCCATTCCATACCTTTGAAGGTGTAGCGCCGAACAGACCTCTTATTGCATTTGAGATACAGGATGTTCCCCCAACTGACTGGCCAGAAAATGTACAAAAACCGTATAAGGATGTTTCGAATGACCCTGTATCATGGGCAAAATTTTGTCAGGATACTTTAAAGGCCAGGGCCATAGCGCTCAGGCTCATAGGCACGCACCCTGATAGGGAGAATCGTTCGCCTGAGGATGCAGCAAAGACTGTCAGGGATGTTCTTTCTGCAATAAGCATTCCGTTGATTATACTCGGAAGTAACCATGCTGAGAAGGATGCCTCTGTTTTAATTGCTGCTGCAGAGGCTGCAAAAGACAGGAACTGTATTATAGGTAAGGCACAGGAGGCGAATTATAAGACGATTGCTGCTGCTGCAATGGCTAACAAACACAAATTGATTGCTATGTCTGAGCTTGATATAAATCTTTCGAAACAGTTGAACATCCTTATCACACAGATGGGGTTTGACAAAGAGAGATTAATTACAGACCCGATGTGTTCGGCCCTCGGGTACGGTCTTGAATATACCTATTCGGTTATGGAGAGGATAAGGCTTGCTGCCCTTACACAGAATGATATAACCATGCAGCCACCAATGTTGGGTGACATAGGGATGTATGTCTGGAAGGTAAAAGAGGCGCAGGCTAGCGAAGCAGATTTACCTCAGTGGGGTTCTTTAGAAGAGAGAGGAATAGCATGGGAGGCTGTTACAGCAACAGCATTAATTATAGCTGGTGTTGAACTTCTTATAATGCGTCACCCCAAGGCTGTTGAAGCAGTAGAAAAGGTGATTGAAGAACTTGTTTAATGATAAATTCTAAATTCGAAATACTAAATTCTAAACAAATTCAAGATCCAGATGTTTAAAACTGACAACCATACTGTCATTCTGAGCGGTAGCGAAGAATCTCTTCTTATGTCAGACCCTTCGCCTTTGGCTCAGGGTGACACTAAAGTGTCATTTTGGGTATTTGATATTGTTTAGTATTTCGTGCTTAGGATTTTGAGAATTTCTCTTGGAGGGTTGGGATGGCTTTAACTGGCGTTGAAATATTTAAACTCCTACCAAAAACAAATTGTAAGAAGTGCGGGTTCCTTACATGTCTTGCCTTTGCAATGAAACTTGCCCAGAGGCAGGCCTCCTTAGATTTATGCCCTGATGTCTCTGAAGAAGCAAAACAGAAACTCGGTGAGGCATCTGCTCCTCCTGTAAGACCGATTATATTCGGTGCAGGTGATAGGTCGGTTAAGATGGGCGAGGAGACAGTGCTTTTCAGACATGATAAAAGGTTTGTTAACCCGTCTGTTTTTGCACTTGAAATAAAAGATACATTTTCAGAAGCTGATATAAATAGTAAGATTGAGGAAGTTCTTAACTCAGAAATAGACAGGGTAGGTCAAAAACTGAGGATTGATGCAGTAGCTATTATAAATGAATCTAATGACGTAAGAAGGTTTGAGGCTGCTTCAAAGATTATTGCAATAAAAGCACCTGACATCCCTGTAATTATCTGTACAGCCAATCCTCAGGCTGCTGAGGCAGCGGTAAAACTATTTACAGATAAGAAGCCAATCATATATGGAGTAAATTCAGAAAATACAGAGGCAATGGTCAATATCGCAAAGACATATAAAGCAACTCTCGGTGTGGCGGCAAAATCACTTGATGAACTATCTGTCCTTACAGAAAAAGTCAAAGCAGCCGGTGTTGCTGATATAGTAATAGATTCGGGTGCAAGGAATGCAAAGGAAATCATAGAGCATAATACATTAGTCAGAAGGGCAGCTATAAGGAAGAATTTCAAACCCCTCGGTTATCCTGTCATAACCTTTGCACAGCGTGAAGATAGCCTTGTCGAGGTGCTTATAACAGTAATTGGGGTTGCAAAATACTCTTCAATAATTGTCCTGAGCAGTATTGAGAAGTGGAAGAACCTTGCCTTATTTACTTTGAGGCAGAATCTCTATACAGACCCACAGGTTCCGATGCAGGTTGAGCAGAAGGTTTATAAGTTTGGTGAACCAAAATCTAATTCGCCATTGCTTATTACAACGAATTTTTCTCTTACTTATTTTATAGTCTCGGGAGAGGTTGAAAACAGTAAGGTCCCGAGTTATCTTGCTGTTATGGATTGTGAAGGTCTTTCGGTACTTACAGCATGGGCAGCAGGGAAGTTTACAGCGGCAAGGATCGCACAGTTCATAAAGGAAAGCGGGATAGAAAATGATATAAACGATAGGGAGCTTGTTATCCCTGGCTATGTGGCGATACTAAGCGGCGCAATAGAGGATAAACTTGAAGGCTGGAAAGTGACTGTTGGCCCGCGAGAGGCTAATGCAATACCAGCATTCTTAAAATCTAGGATGGCAAGCAAAAAATAGTGAATATTTTATTAGGAGGTCAGGATGTCTAAGTTAATAGCCTCAGCTGCTATAAAAGGTGCACATACGCTTGTTAAAAAGGCTGAGGATATGCTCCAGAAGGTTATCGTTGAAAAAGGTGAAGACTTCGCTTTTGAATTTCCTGACACAGTTTTTTATCTTCCGATGATTTATGCAATGACAGCCTTCCCAGTTAAAACACTTGGGGATATGAGGGTTGCGCTGGGTATGGCAAAGGAACTGCTTCATGAAGAGCCGGAAGAGCATTTATGGAAGCCGTATCTCGGCGAGGCGCTGGACTCAGGGATGGCAACACTCTTTGCTGAAGAGATAATTCTCGCATTAAAGTATATCAACGGTCTTGAACCAGCAAAAGACACTGAGACAGGCTATGTTTATAATGGATTCATCACCGATACTATCCAGAGGAATCTGGGCATCCAGCTCGTTGACGGCACGATGCCAGGCTTTGCAGTCATTATAGGCGCGGCTCCGAATGACGAAACAGCGGTAAATATCGTCAGGAAACTTCAGGGAAAGAATATTCTCACATTCCTCTCAGGACATGTAAACGGTAACAGCGTTACAAAACAGCTCCTGAGAAAAGGTGTTGAATTAGGATGGGACACAAGAATCGTCCCTCTCGGGCCCGATACCGAGCACGCACTTTATGCAGCAGACTGGGCAATAAGGGCGTCCCTGATATACGGAGGCAAAAAACCCGGCGATTACAAAGAACATCTCAAATACCAGAAAGACAGGGTCTTTGCATTTGCAGTGGTTCTTGGTGAACTTGATGACATAATATGGACTACAGGCGCAGGAGCAATTAACATGGGATTCCCGGCAATATGCGACACTGACGTGCCGGTGATACATCCGACAGGTGTATGTATTTATGAAGAGGTAGAGAAAGAGCTTGACCACAACAAGATCGTGCAGAAGGCAATAGAGGTTAGAGGTTTGAAGATTATCGTTGAGAAACCACCTATCCCTGTTGCATATGGCCCGGCATTTGAGGGTGAAAGAATAAGGAAAGAAGATATGTTCTTAGAGTTTGGCGGTACTCGTACACCTTCATTCGAATGGGTAAGAATGAGGGGAATGGAGGATATAGAGGACGGTAAGGTTGTAGTTGTTGGAAATAATTGGCAGGAGAGATATGAAAAGGGTGGTGAGATGCCACTCGGAATAGTTGTTGATGTTGCAGGTAGAAAAATGCAGAAAGATTTCGAGCCGGTTATAGAAAGAAAGATTCATTCTAATATCAATGAGGCTCAGGGTGTATGGCATATGGGTCAGAGGGATATAAACTGGATGAGAATAAGTCATAATGCTAAGAAGGAAGGATTTACCCTTGAGCATCTCGGAATAATCAATGCTACTATGACCCACCACAGATTCAGGGCAATTGTGGATAAGGTTCAGGTAACGATTTATACAGATGGGTCGGATGTATTAAGACTTATGGAAGAGGCAAGAAGTGTTTACAAAGAGCGTGACCAGAGGCTCGGCGGACTCGTAGATGAGGCAGTTGATATATTCTATTCGTGTCTCCTCTGTCAATCTTTTGCACCAAGCCATGTATGCGTAATAAGCCCTGAAAGGCTTGGTCTCTGCGGGGCATATAGCTGGCTTGATTGTAAGGCTGCATTCGAGATAGACCCAACAGGTGGGAATCAGCCAATAATAAAGGGAGAGCTTCTGGATGAAAGATATGGCAGATATACTGGCATTGACGAATATCTGAAGAAGGCATCAGGGGGTGCGGTCGAGACGCTTAACCTTTATACCATAATGGAAAATCCCATGACCTCATGTGGTTGTTTTGAATGCATTATTGCGATAATTCCAGAGGCAAACGGTGTGATGATAGTTCAGCGTGGTCATACAGAAATGACACCTGTAGGGATGAAATTTTCGACATTGGCAGGTAGTGTTGGCGGAGGCACACAGAATCCTGGGTTTATGGGAATTGGAAGGAACTTTATAGTCAGTAAAAAGTTTCTCCATGGTGACGGGGGAATTAAAAGGATAGTCTGGATGACAAAGAATTTGAAAGAAAGTCTTAAAGAAGCATTTGAGAAAAGGGCTGAAGAGGAAGGTGTCCCTGATCTTCTTGATAAGATAGCTGATGAGACAGTGGCCGAAGACTCAGAAAAATTACTCGAGTTTCTCACAAGTGTAGGACATCCAGCACTTGAGATGGAACCTATGTTATGAGACAGTCATTAGTTACACCCCTCACCCTAACCCTCTTCCGCAAGGGGAGAGGGGACTTATTTTATTATCCCCTCCCTTGACGGGAGGGGATAGAGGGGAGGGTGAACTACTGATGACTAATGACTTGATATGGAGGATATATGGAGAAAAAAATAGTAAAGAGTGCGAATGAAGCTGCTGAACAGATTATAGAGTGGGGTGAATCCCACGGTATAGAGACATGCTTTGACAGGGCACAGAGACTTAAACCATGCCCTATCGGCGCTGCCGGTGCATGCTGTAAGACATGTCACATGGGACCCTGTAGGTTTGTTGGAAAGAATGCCGAAGAGGAGGCAAGAGGGGTATGTGGCGCTACGCTGCCTACAGTTGCTTCAAGAAATCTGCTTAGAATGGCAATAGCAGGATCAGCAGCACATACGGACCATGCGAGAGATATGGCCTTTATCCTGCTTGCTGTTGCCAATGGGGAGACAAGTGATTTTAGAATAACCGATGTGAGAAAGCTTTATAAGGTTGCAGGAATCCTTGATATAGAGTTTGGAAATGGAATGGCTGTCAATGATGTTGCAAGAGATGTCGCGCTGAGATTAATTAAAGATTTCGGAAGGCAGAAGGGAGAGTTAAATTATATTAAAAGAGCTCCCAATAAGACTCAGGAAAGATGGAAAAAGTGGGGTATTACTCCAAGAGGAATTGACAGGGAAATAACAGAGGCAATGCATCGCACTCACATGGGTGTTGACCATGCCCCTGATAACCTTCTTTTAAGCGCCCTCAGGGTTTCCCTCGCTGATGGCTGGGGAGGTTCTATGATCTCAACTGATATTACAGATATTCTTTTTGGTACTCCTCGACCAGTAAAGGCAGAGGCGGGTTTTGGGATATTTAAAGAAGATGAGGTCAATATTGTTGTGCATGGACATGAACCCTCACTTGCAGAAATGATTGTGGATGTAGTAAATGAACCTGAGATGATTGCATATGCAAAATCAAAGGGTGCAAAGGGAATAAATCTTGGTGGCATGTGCTGTACTGCAAATGAGGTATTAATGAGGCACGGGATCCCAACAGCAGGTGGATTTACAAATCAGGAGTTAGCGATCATGACAGGACTCATTGATGCAATAACAGTTGATGTCCAGTGTATAATGCCTGCATTAGTAGAACTTTCAAGGAAATTTCATACAAAGGTAATTACCACATCTTATAAGGCAAAAATACCGGGTGCTGTTCATATTGAATATGACGAGCACAGGGCGAAGGAAATCGCAAGGGAGATAGTAAAGTTTGCTATAGATAACTATCCTAATAGAAAGGCAGAAGGGATACATATAAATCAGAAATTTCCGGTTATAGCAGGTTTTTCACATGAATATATTGAATATATGCAGGGAGGTAGATGGAGGGCATCCTTCAGGCCATTGAATGATGCAATTATGGCAGGTAGGATTCGTGGAGTTGTTGGTCTTGCAGGTTGTGACAATCCACGGGTTCCTTCACAAGGGCTTCATCGCTTTCTTGCAGTTGAGCTAATCAAGAATGATGTGCTTATACTATCAACAGGGTGTGGATCTCATGCATGTGGGACCGCGGGATATCTTATACCAGAGATGGCATTGGAAAATGCCGGTCCAGGATTAAGAGAGGTATGCGAGGCAATAGGGGTTCCTCCTATCCTTCACCTTGGCTCATGTGTAGATAATTCAAGAATTTTAACGATTGTCTCTGCAATGGCAGCAGAAGGCGGCCTCTCTGATGAGATTGGGGGTATGCCTGTTGTAGGTATTGCCCCTGAATGGATGTCAGAGAAGGCGATTTCTATCGGGTGTTATCTCGCTGCATCAGGCGTCCCTGTGATATTTGGCGGTGAATCACCAGTGAGTGCAAGTGAGGAAGTAACTAAGATAATGACAGAGGTATGGTTTGAAAGATTCAAGGGTGCGTTACATTTTGAGCCTGACCCTGAAAAAATACTGAGCCTTACTCTTGAATATATAGATAGGGCCAGGGAAGCACTTAAACTTAGAAAATATGAACCCGGCAAGTTTGGCGCTGAAAGGGTTCTTCTGGATATGGCTGCAAGGCGTGAACTTGAAAAGGCAGCTAAGCCGCATATAGGAATATATTAGTGTAGCCGCACCCTTTAGGGTGCGTTTATTATAGCAGGCTACATTTTTGGAGGTTAAATGATAATAGAAGAGATTGAAATTGATGAACAAATAGGAGAGGTTGGTAGAATACTTAGTAAGCAGGAAAGGAAGAGAGGATTACTGATACATGTTCTCCAACAGATTCAGGAGAATGATGGTTATTTGCAGGAAGAAGTTTTAAGGAGGCTTTCTAAAAACCTCAATATTTCGCTTGCTGAGATTTATAGTGTTGCAAGTTTTTACAAAATGTTCCACTTCAAACCCAGAGGCAGAAAAATTGTAAGGGTTTGTCTTGGCACGGCCTGTTACGTAAGAGGATCAAAAAAGATTTTAACAACACTTGAAGAAGAGTTTGGTATAAAGAACGGAGAAACAACCGAAGACCTTGCTATGACTTTAGAGACAGTAGGATGTATAGGTTGTTGTGGACTTGCGCCTGTTACTATGATTAATGAGGAAATTATAGGTGAAATCGGAACAAAAAAAATAGAAGGAATAGTTAACGCGATAAAAGAAGAATAATAAAAAGGAAATTATGAAAAGATTTAATAGTGTTAACGACCTAATTTCCTATAGAAAACTACTTCTTACAGAAGGATTATTAATCCCGGGGAAGAACAGGATTAAAGTTTGCTGTGGTACAGCGTGTGGTGCATCAGGTTCTCACAAGGTTGTAAGGGCATTAGAGGATTACCCTAAAAGCGATTTAGATATTGAACTCATAAAGACAGGGTGTCAGGGTCTTTGTCAAAAAGGTCCTGTTATGAAGGTCGAACCATATGATTATTTCTATCAGAAAGTCAGTCCTGATAAAGCATCAGAGATACTCTCCACATATATAACAGGACTCCCTGCACGAGACCTTCTTTATAGAGAATCATTCATCAATCCTCCGATTGAGAAGATGGAGGGGGTGCCTTTTTATAAGAAGCAGTTAAGAGTTGTACTTAGAAATAATGGAAGGATAGATCCCTGTAATATATCCCACCATATTGCTGTTGGTGGGTATTTAGCAATTGAGAAGATATTTTCCTCAATGACTCCAGAGCAAGTTCTTGATGAGGTAAAAAAGGCAAATATCAGGGGTCGAGGTGGTGCAGGATTTCCAGCTGGCATAAAATGGGGATTCGCTAAAAAGTCTCCTGTTTCAAATAAGATGGTAATAGCCAACGGTGATGAAGGTGACCCTGGCGCTTTTATGGACAGGTCAGTTATGGAGGGTGACCCTTTCAGCTTGCTTGAGGGGATGCTTATATGTGCCTATGTAATTTGCGCACATTACGGGTTTATTTATGTCCGTCATGAGTATCCACTTGCTGTTAAGAATCTGGGTATAGCAATTAAGAAGGCAGAGGAAATTGGACTCTTGGGTAAAAATATCCTCGGGACAGGGTTTGATTTTACAGTTCACATAAGGGAAGGCGCTGGAGCTTTTGTATGTGGCGAGGAGACAGCACTCATGGCATCAGTCGAGGGAGAAAGGGGATTTCCAAGACCAAAACCTCCATTTCCTGCTGAGAGTGGTCTATGGAATAGCCCTACGATTATTAACAATGTTGAGACACTTGTAAATATTCCTTATATTATAGAAAAGGGAGCAGATTGGTTTCTGAGTATGGGGACACAAAATTCACCAGGGACGAAGGTCTTTGCCCTTACAGGAAAGGTTGTTGACACAGGGCTTGTTGAGGTACCTATGGGAATAACCCTCAGGGAGATTATCTTCGATATTGGTGGAGGAATTATAAATAATAAAAAGTTTAAGGCAGTACAGACAGGAGGGCCTTCAGGTGGATGCATTCCCGAGCAATATCTTGATCTGCCTGTAGATTATGATTCTCTTGCAAAGGTTGGTTCGATAATGGGTTCAGGCGGAATGGTAGTGATGGATGAGGATAACTGCATGGTAGATATTGCTAAGTTTTTCCTCTCCTTTACACAGTCTGAGTCATGCGGGAAATGTCCGCCATGCCGAATTGGGACATATCAGATGCTCCAAATCCTTGAAAAAATAACGTCTGGTAATGGTGAGCCTGGAGATATAGAGAAACTTGAGAAGCTCGGGAAACTTGTAAAGACAGGCTCTCTTTGTGGCCTTGGCCTGACTGCACCAAATCCAGTGCTAACAACAATTAAATATTTCCGTGAAGAATACGAAGAGCACATACATGATAAATACTGCAGGGCAAAGGTTTGTAGCGGTCTTGGCATGTTTATCATAGAACAAAGTGAATGTATCCTTTGTGGTCTATGCAAGCAGGCATGTGCCTTTGATGCAGTTAAGGAGACGAGAAGGAGATTCTTTATTGACCAGGATTACTGCACAAGGTGTAAGGCTTGCTACCTTGCATGTCCCACAGGTGCTGTGAAGATAAAGAAGAAAAGACATGTAAGGCTTGAAGAGGTATTCGGGATACCACCTGAAAGCATAGAAATCATGGAAAGGAGATGTAGAATGACATTAAGAGATATCTTAAAATCAAAACCGCCTATGATCGTGACTATTCAAAAAAATCGCACTATTAGAGATGCAGTATATACCATGAGCGAGAAGAATGTCAGCGGGATTTTTGTGGTTGATGAAAATAATAAATTGGCAAGTATATTTACGGAAAGGGATATTGTGCGATGTGTTTTTAATAATATATCTCTCGATGAGACTATCGAGAATATAATGAGACGTGATATTACAACATTTGATCCCTCGACAGAAATAAGTTCAGCAATAACGGTCGCTTCAAGAAAGAAGATCAGACATATACCTGTTGTGGAAGGAGATAACATTGTGGGAATGATTACTTTTAGGGATTTAGTTTCATATCTGCTTCCAGAAATCTGCTATATGTCAGAAGCACTTTATTGAAGTAATAATGAAATGATAATATTAGGTAACTATGAAAAGACTCGATAGTATTGATGACCTTATTGTCCTCCGTAACCTTCTATTAAAAGAAGGGGTATTAGCCCCTGGTAAAAAAAGGATAAAGGTTTGTTGTGGGCTTCCCTGTAGCACCTTGGGTTCCCATGAAGTTACAAAGGAATTAGAGAATGAAATCTCTAAGAACAGTCTGGATATCGAAGTGATAAAAACAGGATGCCAGGGTCTTTGCCAGAGAGGACCCCTTATAAAGACCGAACCATATAATTATTTCTATCAGAAAGTCAGTCCAGAAAAAGTAGGAGAGATTATATCTAAGACCTTTTTAGCAGGACGACCTGTAAGAGAGTGTCTTTTCAGAGATTCTTTTCTTGAGCCACCCAAAGAAGTAACTGAAGAGATTCCTTTTTATAAGAAGCAGCTGAAGGTTGCACTCAGGAATACTGGTTGTATAGACCCGCATAGTATATCTCACTATATTGTAACCGGCGGGTATATGGCTATTGAAAAGATATTTTCCTCCATGAGCCCAGAACAAGTACTTGAGGAGGTAACAAAGGCTAACCTCAGGGGCCGGGGTGGTGCAGGGTTCCCCGCAGGGAAAAAGTGGAAACATACCAAAAGTTCTCGTTGTGACATAAAATTTGTGATAGCCAATGGTGATGAAGGTGACCCTGGCGCTTTTATGGACAGGTCTGTCATGGAAGGTGATCCTCACAGCCTGCTCGAGGGAATGCTTATATGTGCTTATGCAATTAGTGCACATTATGGGATTATTTATGTCCGTCACGAGTACCCTCTTGCCATTAAGAATTTGGGAATAGCTATTAATCAAGCGCAGGAGCTTGGGCTTATAGGTAAAAATATCCTCGGGACAGGATTTGATTTTACAGTTCACATAAGGGAAGGCGCGGGTGCCTTTGTGTGCGGTGAATCTACTGCTCTTATTGCATCGGTAGAAGGAGAAAGGGGTATGCCGCGACCAAGACCTCCGCGACTTTCTGAAATTGGAGGAGGGGTTTGGGGATATCCAACTAATTTGAATAATGTAGAGACTTATGCTTGTATGCCTCAAATAATCGAGAAGGGAGCCGATTGGTTCCTGAATATAGGAACAGAAAATTCACCTGGTACAAAAGTATTTTCTCTTGCAGGAAAGGTTAAAAATACAGGGCTTATTGAAGTGCCTATGGGGATAACCCTGAGGGAGATCATATTCGATATTGGGGGAGGAATATTAAATAATAAGAAATTCAAGGCAGTGCAGACAGGAGGGCCTTCGGGCGGGTGTATCCCTGAGCAATATCTTGATCTGCCTGTAGATTATGATTCTCTTGCAAAGGTTGGCTCAATAATGGGTTCAGGTGGAATGGTCGTAATGGATGAGGACAACTGTATGGTAGATGTTGCTAAGTTTTTCCTCTCCTTTACACAGGCTGAGTCATGCGGGAAATGTCCTCCATGCAGGATAGGTACATACCAGATGCTCCAAATCCTCGAAAAGATAACATTAGGCAATGGAGAGGAAGGAGATATAGGAAAACTTGAAAGGTTTGGGAAACTTGTAAAGGCAGGTTCCCTCTGTGGTCTTGGCCAGAATGCACCAAACCCTGTTCTTACGACCATCAAATATTTCCGTGAAGAATACGAAGAGCATATAAGAGATAAATATTGCAGGGCAAAGGTCTGCACCGGACTCGGATTACTCTCAATAAACACTGAAATCTGCTACCAGTGTATGCGCTGCATGGATACATGTCCATTTGAGGCAATAAAAGAATCCAGGGAAGGTGGATTTTATATAGACCAGGTGCTCTGCCAGAGATGTAAGGCATGCTATATGGCATGTCCCTTAGGCGCTATAGAGATTAAAGAACAGCCTTTACCTATAATAGATACAGAGCTATGCTATCTCTGCGGCCGCTGTAAAGATGTATGCAGGATTAATGCAATAAAGGAAACTTCAACCGGATTCATGATAGATCGCTTTGTATGTAGGAAGTGCGGTGATTGTTACAATATATGCCCTATGGGAGCTGTGAGGTTTGAGAAAAGAACCCACCCCCCTGTGTCCCCCCTTAGTAAGGGGGGAATTAAAGAGGGGTGCCCTTAGAAATATTTGGAGGAAAAATGAGCGAAGAGAGTTTAATCGAGGAAAAGGAGAAAAAACTCGAGGACATAAGGAAAGAGGCTGAGGAAAAGGCATGTCTTGTTCAAAGGGCTCTATATTATGTTGAGGAATTCCTTGCAGGGCCTATGTGTGGCAGGTGCTATCCCTGTTCACTCGGAACTTATGAAGCAAGGATCAGGTTAATCAGGATCAGCCAACATTTGGAAAATGTCAACGAGTCAGATATCAAGGCTCTTAAAAGAATCGGTTCAAAGATGATGGAGGGTTCATTTTGTAAAAAGGGAAAAGATACAGGTAAGTTTATTATCGAGACACTTACAAGTTCAGAGGAGGAGATCAATCAGCATCTTTCAGGTATCTGTCCAAAAAAGGAATGTATCAACCTTATTGAATATGTGATAAATCCTGAATTGTGTATCATGTGTGGAAAATGTTTAGAGACATGTAAATATGATGCAATAATAGGTGAAAAAAGAGAGCCCTATCTTTCTGGATACCTTCCTTTTGAGATAAGGCAGAAGAGGTGTACAAGGTGCGGAGAATGTATTAAAGTTTGCCCTGCAGAGGCGATTGAGGTTATAACGACGAAAATAGAGGAATTAGTTAGCAGCAAATAATTTCATAATAAAATAGAGGAGGTCTGAATGGAAAAATTGATTAAACTTCAAATAGACGGCAGAGAGGTTCAAGTACCTGAAGGGATGAACATTATTGATGCAGCAGAACTTGCAGAGATTCATATACCTAATCTCTGTTATCTCAAAGGGATGAAGGGGATCGGTGCTTGCAGGCTCTGTCTTGTGGAGATAGAAGGGATGAAGGCACCTGTAATAGCATGCAATACAAAGGCTAAGGATGGTATGGTTGTTAATACAAAAACTGATAAGGTTCAAGAGATCAGGAAATTTGTCGTAGACCTTATCCTTTCAATGCACCCACTCGATTGTATGACATGTACAAAGGCAGGGGTATGCAACCTTCAGAAATATGCCTATGACTTTGAACTTAAGGAATCGAGCTTTACAAGAAAAAGGATGGGCTATCCAACTGATGAAGCAAATCCATTTATAAAGAGAGATCCCGAATATTGTATACTGTGCGGCAGGTGTGTCAGGGTATGCAAAGAACAGGGGACGAATGTACTCGCGTTCATGGGAAGAGGTGTCGGAGCAAAAGTTATCACTGCAAATGACAAGCCACTTCAGGAATCGGAGTGCACATTCTGTGGAAGCTGTCTTGATGCGTGTCCAGTAAATGCCCTCCTTGAGGCAGACAGATGGCGTAAAGGCAGGGAGTGGGAGTATGAAAGAATCAATTCTGTTTGTCTTTTGTGCGGCAATGGCTGCGACATCATAGTAAGCACTAAAGATGGCAGTGTGCAGAAGATTAGCGCAGGGGCACCGAAGGGCTCTGCGGAAAGATATATTTGTGCCTATGGCAGATTTGGTTTTGACTCTATTGAGGCAGAGACGCGCCTTACATCTCCCATGAAAAGGGTAAACAGTGAACTCAAAGAGACTACATGGGAAGACGCCCTCAGTATAGTTGCTGATAAATTAAAAAAAGCTGGCAAGGGAGCAGGCTTTATAAGCATTGCTGGCATAGAAAATGAAGATGCGATAACCCTGAAAAAGCTTGCTAAAGATGTTGTTAAGACAAAGAATTTCGACACAACTATGAGTCTCTATGCAGAGAGTGATTCTCTAAAAAACTCTCAAACAGCAGACATCAATAAGGCAGACCTTATTGTACTTGTCGGTCTAAATCCTTCCCAGTGGGAAAGGATTTTACCTGCACTTGATGCCTCTGTAAGAAGAAGGGTTGACAGAGGGGCAAAGCTTGTTGTCATAAATTCCTCTGATACAAAAATCGGAGAGGCAGCAACAATAAATATTATAGGAAACGAGACATCCATTCTGAAACGTATTGCAAAGGCTTTAATAGGAAAGGGACTGAAAGCAGATAAAAAGTTAGAGGCTTCTGTCAAAGACGTAGAACTATCAGAGGAGATCGAAAAGGCAGCAACATTTATTGCTGAGGCAAAGGAGCCGGTACTATTGAGTTCTCCTTCACTTTTTGATGCATCAGCCAATATTGCGCTGATGAAAGGAAAGATCATTACTGTTGGCCTTGAAAGCAATGCGCATGGTGTTGCCCTGATGGGGTTGACGACAGAGGGGAAAACTTATAAGGAAATGGTCTCTGATGGGATGAAAGTCCTTTATGCTGTCGGTGAAGTTCCTTTAAACAAAAGACCGGATACGGATTTCCTCATAGTGCAGAACTCACATCTTACAGAACTTGCTAAACAGGCGGATGTTGTACTGCCTTCAGCGACTTTCCTTGAATCTGCTGGTACAATAATAGATTATATGGGAAGACTGAAATATCTTCCAAAGGTAATAGAACCTCAGGGAGAATCAAAAAGCCACAGAGATATTTTTATCCATCTTGCAAAGATTATGGGAGCCACAATTAAAAGACCTGCAGAGGCCGAGGTTAAAAAGGCGTCAAAGGTGGAGACCAAACTTATATTCAGCCCGTTTACTAAAAAAGAAGGGCTTGATATATCGCCAAATGAGATAATCGAATCTGTCAATGCCTCTGTTATTAATGGTTCAAGACTTTTGTGGCTTAAAGAGGCTGAAAAGGCAGTGGCTGTGTAACCCGTTCATCCAAATCTGCATAGACCAGATATATTTTTCTCTTCCGCCGATTGGCTGTTTTTAATTCCTGTTCAGCTAAAGTGAAGAAACCACGCCGATTGTAAAGACCGATGAGTCATAGACCATCAAGGAAGGGGAAGATATAAGTAGATAAGGGTTTATATGGGTTGATTATTGATTAACAAGTCCGTATTGTCAAGGAATTTTTACCTTATTGCCTTGAGCAGTTCTTTTTCTTTTCTCTCCATTTTATTCTTTCGATACCTGCTTTTTTCGTGGTCATAATCAATGAGATGAAGGAGGCCGTGGATTAGGAGTTTTTTAAGTTCTTCATTAAAGGTATGTCCGTACTCTGATGCCTGTCTTTTAGCCTGATGAAGATTTATGATTATATCACCCAAAACAAATTGCTGAGAGCTGAGAGCTGAGAGCTGAGAGCTATATTCAATTTGAGGGAATGAAAGCACATCCGTGGTTCTGTCCACGCCCCTGTACTGACGGTTCAGTATCCTCATTCTCCTATCATTTACAAAAAGGATACTGAGTTCAGCCTTGTGGAGGCCGAGCAGGCGGAGTGCCTTCCTTAGAAGACTTTTTATTCTCTGCTGATTTACCTTTAAGAGTCTTTGGCAGTTCTTTATATAGACCTTCATCTGTAAAATCAAATCCCGGATAATCTATCCTTCTATGAAATATGCTTGTTAGTACATGAGAGAAACGCTTCTTTATCTCATAGATATCTTTCAGCGTAAGCTCGCATTCATCGAGCTGACCTTCAAGGAATATATGGTTTATTATCCTGTCAACCAATGATGTAATTCTTGCCGGCGTTGGATCTGTAAGAACCCTTGATGCAGCTTCAACCGCATCTGCCATCATCACAAGTGCGGCCACGCGTGTCTGTGGTTTTGGGGCATGATATTTATAGTCTTCCTCAACAGGTGAGACATCATCTTTCTGCTCTTTTGCCTTTTGATAAAAATAACTGACCAGCATGTTACCATGATGCTGCTCTATGATATCAATAATAGACTCTGGAAGCTTACCTTGCCTGGCAAGTTCGACACCCTCCTTGACATGGTTGATGATTATCATGCTGCTCATGTGCGGGGTTAATTTGTCGTGTTTGCTGACTGAACCACTCTGGTTTTCAACAAAATATTCCGGCATCTTAATTTTACCAATATCATGGTAATATGCACTTACCCTCGCAAGCAAAGGGTTTACGCCAACTGCTTCTGCAGCAGATTCCACAAGGTTTCCGACAATAACACTGTGATGATATGTGCCCGGTGCTGTGACCATAAGGGTTTTCATTATTGGCTGATCGAGATCAAGCAGTTCGAGCAAGCTTATGTCAGTGGTGACCTTGAACAAATATTCAAGAATGGGCAGCAGAATGGAAACAATTGCAGTAACACCTATGCCTCCGAGCGCGGCAAACATTATTGAGGGTGGTGCCTTTGCTGTGAAAAGCTCGTTTTTAAACAGGAGTATTATTATTACAGTTAAAATATTTACTGCAATTACATAGCTTCCTCCTTTGAGAAGCGCAGACCTTTTTTTGCACCTTATAACGCTGAAGGCTGCTGTAATGCTTCCAACGAATGCATATATGGTGAAGGATGCATCATGGAGCCAGAGCCCTGTGAGAAGGCTGACTGTGAAGGAAAAAGTAATTGCAGTATGAAAGTCAAAAATGAGTGATACAAGCATTGCCCCTGCTGGGATGGGAATTCCGAACAAGGCACTATCTAAGACTTTAAACTCCAGACCCTTGGAGAGGCTTTGCAGTAAATAACCGAATAGCCTGCCTATCAGGAGGGTGCTTATAAGCATCACGCCGAGAAGTAATAACATATTGTATTTCTTAATATAGGCAGGCTTATATCTCATTATATCTCTGTAAAGGATGAACAGCAGCAGACAGGTGATAAAGAAACCACCAATCAATTGTTCTATACTAAATTTTTCCTGTAATGACAGAGCAGCTATGAATCCGGCTGTGACAATTAAAGATATCCTTATGATCTGATCATGTTTACTATAGCGGATTGGGGCATCTTTTACTTTTGAAGGAGTCACTTCAAACAGTGCCCTGAAAAAGTCAATAATCCTCTGGGTTTTATTCTTCTGAGGACCGTTTTTCATATTTTTCGTATGCCTTTACAATCTCCTGGACAAGCTTATGTCTTACCACATCTCTTTCAGAGAAATATATAAATTTAATGCCCTCAATGTCGCTCAGTATCCTCTCAGCCTCTATAAGACCTGAGGTTCTTCCTGCAGGGAGGTCTATCTGTGTTATATCTCCTGTAATAACGGTCTTCGAATTAAAACCGAGCCGTGTAAGATACATCTTCATCTGCTCAGAGGTTGTGTTCTGCGCCTCGTCGAGAATTACGAACGAGTCATTGAGGGTTCTGCCCCTCATGAATGCAAGCGGTGCGATCTCAATAATTCCACGTTCTATAAGTTTACCTGCTTTTTCTGCTTCCATCATATCTAAGAGTGCGTCATATAATGGTCTCAGATAAGGGTTAAATTTCTCGTATATGTCGCCGGGCAGAAAACCAAGTTTTTCTCCTGCTTCTACAGCCGGCCTTGCAAGGACGATCCTGCTAATCTGTTTTTTAAGAAATGCATTTATAGCCATTGCCATTGCGAGATAGGTTTTTCCTGTACCTGCAGGCCCTATCCCGATGACTATGTCAAAATTTTTTATAGCATCTATATATTTTCTCTGGGTCTCTGTTTTTGGTATGATAAATCGTTTTTTTGAAGATACAGGAATATTGTTCAGGAACAGGTCTTTCACTGAAGTATATTCCCCTTCCAATGTAGCAGACCTTAGCGCATAACGTATATCTTCGGGGTTGAGATTGTAACCGCTGGAGCTTATTGACCGAATATCGTGGATGAATCTTTCTGCCTTTTCTACGGATTTATCAGTACCCTGCAAAAAAATTTTATTTCCTCTTTGAGAGGCTATAATACCGAGTGTTTCCTCTATCACCTTAAGGTTTTTGTCAAGCCCTCCATAAAGAAGGTTGGATTCTTTTTCACTGTCAAGTTCGATCTCTAAGGTTAACGTAAGTTCTCCTATTCTGTTTTAAATGTTACGAATGTTTTTAGACCCTCAGCCTTTTTTATTTTGATAGATAGTACCTCAGCCTCTTTTCTGGTAACGAAATCGCCTACTATCACCTTATAGAGTTTTTTATGTTTTTTTGTCTTTGATTGGGTCACAAATGTCTTATATCCTTTTTTATCGAGTTTTGTCTTTAAGGCATTTGCATCAGAGGCATCCTTGAATGCACCTGCCTGAACTGTGTATTTTCTTGTTTTTGTAGTTTTTGGGGTTTCTCGGGTTTGTTTAGTTTCCCTTATTTGTTGAGTTTGTTGATTTTTTCTTGTCTGTTGATTTTGTAGGACTTGTTGTAATTTTATGGTTTGTTGTGTTTCCTGTGGTTTTAGAGTTTGCTCTGGTTGCTGGGCTATTGTTTCTTTTTTATCAGGTTCTGCATTTTTCTGTTCGGCGCTATCCTGCTGGGGAATAACAGATGTCTGATTTACAAGAGGAGGTTGGACGCTTCTACCAACAAAATAACCGAGTGCAAAGCTGAGTGACGATGTAATGAGTATAGCTATAATAATAATCCCTTTGCCAATAAAAAACACAGATGAATTTTCTTTTAAATCACTCCTTTTCATAAAATAAGCATAGCATCACCATAAGAGAGAAATCTATACCCTCTGGCAATAGCCTCCTTATAAGCCTTCAATAATTTTTCCCAGCCGCACATAGCAGAGGCTAACATGAGAGGCGTAGACCCTGGAAGGTGGAAATTTGTAACTAATGAGTCAACAATCCTGAAATTGTATCCAGGGTAGATAAAGGCATCAGTCGTTCCCTTTATCCTCCCATTTTGAAGAGTTACATTACACTTACCGCTCACATATCCCTCTATTGCCCTTGTTGTAGTAGTTCCCACAGAAATAACTCTTTTACCCGAGGCCTTAATCTCTTTAATTTCAGAGATAAGTTCTTTATCTATATCAAAATACTCAGCACCCATAGAATGTTCCTCGACATTTTCAGTTCTAATAGGCATGAATGTACCAATGCCTACATGCAGTGTCAGTTCCCTGAGCTTTATACCCTTTGAGGTGATTTCCTTTAGTAATTTATCCGTAAAGTGAAGGCCTGCTGTAGGGGCTGCTATGGAGCCTTCTTTTTTTGCATATATGGTCTGGTAGGTTTCTTTATCCGATTCATCGGGAGAACGTCTTAAATAAGGTGGAAGCGGCATGTTACCGTATTTCCAGATTATATCCATTAAATCTCCAGGATATTTAAAATATGCGGTATCTCCGTTATGAATCTCTAACTGCAGCTCCTCTGAAATCTTTAGTGTTCCTGTAAATCTTCCTTTTGAGAGTACCTCCCATGCATTATCTTTTTTTTTCCTTACAAGCAGGATTTCTAACCTCCCTCCATTTTTTTTAAATCCAGTAAGCCTTGCAGGGAAGACCCTCGTGTTATTTATAAGCAGTATGTCTCCTTTGTCGAGATAAGAGGGAAGATCAGAGAACCTTTCGTGTTCGATCGTACTATCTGTATGGAGTACAAGAAGTCTTGAGCTGGGGCGCTCTTTTAGAGGTCTTTTGGCAATAAGGTCTTCAGGGAGAAAAAAGTCGAAATCAGCGACTTTCATACAACTGTATTATAGTCCCTGGGTAAAAAAAGGATAGGATTTCTTTGTAATTTTTCCCTTCACGTGCCATCTGGAGTGCACCCCACTGACACAGTCCAACACCATGACCGTAACCTTTTCCTTTAAATATCATGGAGTCCCCATCACGTGTTACACTAAAATTTGTGCTCGGAAGACGACTCCAGCCGAGTGCTTTTCTGAGATCGGTTGCATTGATTGTAATTATTCCAGAATTATTTATTATGTCGAGTTGTTTAACCCTTTTTGTTGAGGTATAGGACTTTATTGATATTTCTTTAATCCCTGACAGGTTTAGTGCCTTTTCGATCTCGGTAATCTCAATCCTCTTTTCCCATGTCGAGTATGGTGATATTTCACAGTTTGATTCCACTGATTTTAAATAAGGGTAGCTTTTTCCAAAGACATCCTCTGGGTTTTCTGTCTTTCCCCCACATGTTGAATGATAAAAGGCCTCTATTGCTCTGTTATCGAAAGTAAGAATCTCTCCACTTGTTTCTGCAACAGCATATGCTACCCTTACGTTGGGATTATTGCCCTTATAAACCTGGTTAAGGACGGAAGATACGATATGGTATATTGAGTCTCCATTTATCTTTTTCTGGTATACAGCATATGTCCTTGATATAACAGCCTGTGCCTTAAGTGCTTCCATATCCCAGTTTGAACCAACCTCTGCCACAACAACATCCTTAACATAATCTTCTATCGGAAGTTCGTTTATAAGATAGATCCCGCCTTCACCTTTCCATACATCGATATTACCGGTATATCGGGAACCCATCACGAGGAGATCTCCCCTCATACTTCCGAGCTTCTCTATCTTCTCATTCTTTGCAGGGATTTTAGGATATGTATCATTCACAATAAGCACTTTTATATTGTCCGAGGCATGAGCATTCCATACAACGATAGAAAAGGATAAACAAAATCCAGCTATAAGAAATGTCATTGCGAGTGAAACGAAGCAATCTTGTCTTTTCTTGTGAGATTGCCACGCACCCTTTGGGTGCTCGCAATGACAGACAAAGCAATCAATTGTTCTTATTATTGGATACGGGAATAAGATTGTAAGAATGAACCTTATGACTTTCCCCATAATCTTTTCATCTCCGCCTAATGAGCCAGAAAATAAAGGTTAAAATCACACTTAAGAGTATACTTGTAGCTAAAGGAAAATAAAAACTGAAATTCTTTCTCTGGATTATGATGTCTCCGGGAAGTCTGCCGAGCCATGGGATTTTACCTGAAAGAAGAAGTATTCCACCAATGGCAGAGATCACAATGCCGAGAATTATTAAAAACCTGCCTATGTACTGAACACCGTCAACCATGTCGTTTTACTTTTTAAGATATCTCTCCATCTCCGAATATACACATCCGCAATATTTCTGTCTGTAAAGTCCAAGTTCTTTTGACAGTCTGATGCCGTCCTTCCATCCGGGCCTGAAGTCTTCAAAATAGAATGGTATCGAATATCTCTTCCCCATCTCTTTGCCTACATTTATTATCATATCAAATTTCTGGTAAGGACTAACAAGGAGGGAAGTTGTGAAACCCTCAAGCCCCATCTTTTTTGCGGTTTTTGCGGTCTCCTCAAGTCGCATGGAATAGCATGATATACAACGGTTGTCTTCCCTGTTTACTACAGCCCTTAAGAATTCCTTCAGTCCATAGTGGTCAATATATTCTATATCAAGACCCCATACCTTCTGGAGTTTTTGCAGAGAATCAAGACGCATTCGATATTCAGTATAAGGATGGATATTCGGATTAAGCCACAGCCCTTTTACATCAATGCCCTTAGAGAAGAGAGTCTTAAGCGGGTATAAACTGCAATTAGCGCAGCAGATGTGCATTAAGAGCTTCAACTAAAGCACCTGCCCTACAGCGAATCCAGTTCAGGTGAGAAGTTTGGATCGATTAGATATGCCTGCTTAAAATATTCATTTGCCTCGCTAAATTTCCTAAGTTCATATAACGCATAACCTATGCGATAATATGCAGAAGGCTCTGGTTTCTTTTTTATGTACTCCTGGAAAAGCCTGACGGCTTCTTTATATTTTCCGCTATTGTAATATTTAAGAGCAGTATCATAATCGGTATCAGTCTTTGCAAGAATTGTGTCTGATACTGCAAATAATACAAAAGACATAATTATGATAAAAGCGATTTTTTTCATAATCACCTCCGTGTTTTACAATGCCGTTTAAGTTTCAAGTTAATATCAATAATAAAAAAAGTTTATCATTATACATATATGTTTGCAAGCCTTATTCAATTTAAATCTTTTATCTTAAAACAATCCCTGTGGGACATTTATATTGAGATGCTGATACGCTCTTCTCGTTGCCTGTCTGCCACGAGGGGTTCTTTCAATAAACCCTTCCTGAAGGAGATAAGGTTCGTAGACATCTTCGATGGTCTCTTTATCCTCCCTTAATGATGCTGCAATGGTTTCTATGCCAACAGGACCACCATTAAACTTTTCTATAATTGTTGAAAGGAGCTTTCTGTCCATATCATCAAGCCCTCTTTCATCGATATCGAGAGATAGCAGTGAGCTTCTTGTTATATTCAGGTTGATCCTTCCATCGCTTTTAACCTGCGCAAAATCCCTTATCCGTCTGAGCAGCCTGTTAGCTATCCTTGGTGTTCCTCTCGAGCGATGAGCAATCTCAAATGCAGCGTCATCGTCGATTTCTGTATTAAGTATCTTAGATGAGCGGAGAACTATTTTTTTAAGATCATCAGGGGAATAGAATTCAAGTCTGTTTATTACGCCGAACCTCTCCCTTAGGGGTGAAGTTAGCAGCCCTGTCCTTGTTGTGGCACCTATCAGCGTAAACTTGGGGAGGTTTAATTTCAATGTTCTTGCACTTGGTCCCTGGCCTATGATTATATCAAGCTGATAGTCTTCCATAGCAGGATAGAGTATTTCCTCCACTATGCGGGGCAATCTGTGTATCTCATCGATGAAAAGTATGTCAAGGTCAGCAAGATTGGTAAGTATAGCAGCAATGTCGCCAGGTCTTTCAAGCACAGGGCCTGATGTTGACTTTATATTTACCTTTAATTCTGTTGCTATGATATGAGAGAGTGTTGTCTTTCCGAGTCCGGGCGGCCCGCAGAAAAGCACATGGTCAAGAGGCTCTTTTCTCCTGCCTGTTGCCTCTATGAATATCCTTAGGTTATCTTTAATCCTGTCCTGACCAATGAATTCATCAAATGACCTCGGTCTCAAGGTCAGTTCATAGCCGAGTTCATCATCTGAAATTGTCTTGTCCGGTATAACAGGATTAATTGTCTTATCCGGTGAGAATCTCTGATTATCTGGTTTTTTCACTTAACATCTCCTGTTCGTTGAGAATCTCTGTTCAGATATTTTAATGCCTCCTTGAGTAGCCCTTCAATGTCATGGTAACCTTTCTTATATGCCTTTTCCAGAGACTCCAGAGCAATAGATTTTTTATATCCAAGGTTTACAAGAGCAGATAGCGTATCTTCAAAAACCCTGTCAACTGTTTCTTTCGCTGGCGGAAGTTTTTCCCTGAGCTCAAGGATTAATCTCTGTGCGGTTTTTTTCCCCAACCCTGGTATTCTGCAAAGTTGTGCAACATCTTCAGTCTCAATTGCCTGCAGAAGGTCATTGTGGGAAATTCCTGAAAGTATATTTAATGCCATTTTAGGCCCTATACCTGTTATGCCGAGGAGCGTGATGAATATCTTTTTTTCATCTTCTGATGTGAAACCATAAAGTTGTAATATATCCTTACGCACATGAGTATAGATATGGAGGAAGACATCTTTGCCCTCTTCAGGGAGGATAGATATGGTGTTAAATGTCACATTTACGCGGTATCCAACGCCACTGACCTCAACAATAAGATTGTCAGATTTCTTGTATATAAGTTTCCCTCTTAATGACCCAATCATTTCAGCCCTCTTCGCCTCGGTCGTCTCAGGTGACTCGCCGAGGACAGCGAATTGGACGACTCCGATAATGCCCTTTTAAATCTTATATTATTTAAGTGGCATAAAGCGAGGGCTAGGGCATCTGCACTGTCGTTAGTGAGATTCGCGATTTGTGATTTGAGATTTAAGATTTTCATTACCATATCCTGAACCTGCCTTTTTTCGGCCATTCCATAACCGGTGACAGCTTTTTTAACCTCGAGTGCACTGTATTCATAGACATTTAGATCCTCTGATGCAGCTGCAAGAAGTGCAATTCCCCTTGTCTGTCCGAGGCTTAATGCAGCCCTTACATTTTTTGCAAAAAACATACTTTCAACTGCCATTTCCTGAGGTCTATATTCCCTGATAATATCTATGAGGGAATCATAAAGTTTTTTTAATCGCAGATGCAGCGGACTTTTTGGTGGTAAAGTAATTCTCCCTGAGGCGATGTAAGTGCAGTTTGGCTTGTTCGTTTGCAAGCTTGAAATCCTGCCAGCTTTTTGAGCATTGACTGTGGTTATAAGTCCATAACCGCACATGACACTGCCTGGATCGATACCGAGGATTCTAAATTCATCTACCTCATTGTAAGTCGATACCGACCGATGCGAACTATTTTTTCCTTGGTACCTCAAAGAGTATCTCTTCCACCATCTGGCAGATGACATGCCCGAGTGTTATGTGGGTCTCTTGAATTCGCGGGGTGTTATCAGATGGAACTATGAATGTATATGTTGACTTCGATGCAAGCTTTTCTCCTTTTAAGCCGGTAAATGCAACTGTTGTTAGTCTCTTCTTTTTTGCAACATCGATAGCCTTAAGGATATTGGGAGAATTTCCACTTGTACTGATTGCAATTACAATGTCTCCCTCATCTGCAAGGGCTTTAAGCTGCTTTGCGAAGATTTCAGAAAAATCATAATCGTTAGCAATTGATGTGATTACTGCCATGTCTGTATTGAGCGCGATAGCTGGGAGACCGGGACGATCTTTCTTGAACCTATTAATAAACTCTGCTGCAATGTGCGAGGCATCAGTTGAACTCCCGCCATTGCCAAAAAGGATTAGCTTTTTCCCATCGTTGAAGGCATTGGCAATAGCCTTTGCAACCTCAATAATTTTGTCAATATTCTTTTCCTCTGCAAATTTCTCTTTAACGTTGATACTTTCTTCAAATGCCTTAAGTATTTTGTCTTTCATATCAGCAAGGTTATTAGTTTTTTCCGCCCCGGCAGATTCGCCTGAGGCGAACATGATACCTCTATTTCTTGATTAGAGTAACTAAATCAGAGTTTTTATGTCAATCAGTTATATAACTTTTTTACCAAAATCCTTGACCTTTCAATAATTCTATGTAATACTATTCACGAAGTTTCGGAAGTTTTGTTGTATACAGCCTCAAGGACTATGAATCTTGCGGCTTCTCTATGGCAAGATTCCGTAATCTTCGATTTTTATTAGCAAGGAGGTGTAGCAGCATGGTAAAGGGAACCGTTAAGTGGTTCAATGAATCCAAGGGTTTTGGATTCATCACCAAGGAAGACGGCGGAGATGTTTTTGTTCACTATTCTGAAATTCAGGGTAATGGGTTTAAATCCCTGTCCGAAGGTCAGGCAGTGAGCTTCGAAGTTGTTGATGGTCCTAAGGGTCCAAAAGCAGCAAACGTTACAAAACTCTAAGCCAAAAATGCAGGTCCCGATTTATCGGGACCTGCATTATCAATCTTATAAATCTCCACAAAATATTCAATCTGTGAATTATTTTTTTACAATGTCATTGATTTTGAGGATGAATTTAAGACTTATCTTGGTTATCACATGCCGCGATAGAAAGCATATAGATTAATGAACTTATCTATATGGGATAAAAACTATATTTCTTATTTCTGCAGGGAGGCTTTCTTTTGAAGGGCCAAGAGCAGTTACTCTGTAACTCCTCTTGGTTGATGGTTTATCTTTGTCAAGGAATGCAGGGGTCTGGGTATCTCCAATAAATATAAAACCCTCTTGCTTATTTATCTCTCTGTAAACCTTGTAACCAACTACCCATGTATCAGGAGATTCTTTCCAGCTGAGATATACATTCTCCTTTTTAACTATTGCCTGAAGGCCTGAGGGAGAAGATGGCACAAATTCCAAAGGATTTATCTCAACCTCTCCTGAGGCAGGTCCTTCGTCCCTTATATCGGAACCTACAAGGCTTCTTATTGTATAGTAAACATGCCCTTTTATTGCAAAGTTATCCCTGAATGAGGTTTCCTTAATTGGTTCTTTATGCACAGGCATTAAACGGTATATGCCTTTCTCATTACTTTTATAGATGTTATAAAGGATTCTATCTCCCGCACTTTCCCAGTTCAATGTCAGAGAGTCATGTTCTACCTTAAATAGAATTTTTCCGGGAGGGGGAGGTACGGTTTCAGGATCAATTTGTATGATATTTGAGTCATTACTTATTACATTTTTCAGATTCTGGGAAACGATTTTATATTTGTATTTAGAGCCTATTTTAAAATCATTATCTATATAAGACCGCTTATTATTTTCAAGGGTGGCGATCTTTTCAAAATCCCCACCTGTTGATTTCATCAGGTAAAATCCTTTTATTGCTGGTTCTTTATCTTTTGGAAATTCCCACAGGAGGATAATCTCTGATTCTCTGTGGACGGCCCTGAGCGCAGAAGGCGGATCCGGCTTTTCGTATGATTTGAGTGTAGGGTCACCTTTTTTGCCACATGAGGGGAGTAAACAGTAAACAGTAAATAGTAAACAAAAGATAAAAAGACCAAATCTGACTTCTGACTTCTGTATTCTGAGTTCTATCATCTGAAGATGCTTCTTTTATTTGGTTGTCATTCTGGTCGGAATCGACTCGTACCGAGCTTGTCCAGAATCCTTCTTTGGTCCCCTTGAACAAAGATAAGAAAGATTCCCGACAAGCGGGAATGACATCAATACCAGTTTGAGTGATTGTTTCATTTGATTAAATTATCGAGTCTTCTTATCTGTCTTCTGACTTCATCCGGAGCTGTACCACCCCTCGATGTCTTTGCCTTTACAGAATCTTCGGCTTCAATATGAGAATATATGTCTTTTTTAATTAAAGGAGAAAATTTTTTCAACTCATTGATAGAAAGCTCTTCGAGTTTCTTTTTCTCCTTGATGCAATAAAGAACAATCTTACCTGTGATTTTATGAGCCTTCCTGAAGGGTACCCCTTTTTTTACAAGGTATTCTGCAATATCAGTTGCGGTCGAATAGGCATCTCCTGCGGTTTCATGCATTCTCTTTGTGTTTACTTTTATGCTTGGTAGCATTTCATTCAGGACGATAAGGCAGGATTTGACCGTCTCCACTGTATCAAAGACAGGCAACTTGTCTTCCTGTAGATCCCTGTTGTATGAGAGTGGAATGCCTTTCATTACAGTTAAAAGAGATAACAGGTTTCCATAAACCCTCCCTGTTTTTCCCCTGATAAGTTCTGCTACATCCGGATTCTTTTTCTGAGGCATTATGCTCGAACCTGTTGTAAAAGCATCAGGTAGTTCGATGAATCTGAATTCCTCAGTTGACCATAATATAAGCTCCTCAGCAAGCCTTGAGAGATGCATGATGAGTAAGGCAGCACTTGATAGGAACTCTATTGCAAAGTCCCTGTCTGATACCGCATCAATACTATTTTGAGAGATTCCCTTAAAATCGAGAAGTTTTGCGACATAACCCCTGTCTATAGGAAGGGCTGTCCCTGCAATGGCACAGGAGCCTAAGGGAAGCAGGTTTATCCTTTTTAATGCATCTTTAAATCTTTCGTTGTCCCTCTGCAGCATCTCAACATAGGCGAGCAGGTGATGAGAAAATAGTACAGGCTGTGCCCTTTGCAGATGTGTATAGCCAGGCATTAATGAATTGAGGTGGTTTGTTGCCATATTAAGAAGTATCTTCTGGAATTTCTTTATAAGTGATAGTATCTCTTTTATCTCTGCCCTGAGATATAATCTGAGGTCAAGTGCTACCTGATCGTTCCTTGACCGTGCTGTGTGAAGTTTTCCACCCACATTACCTAACTTTTTTATAAGTGCAGCCTCGATATTCATGTGAATATCTTCGAGGTCTTCTCTGAACTTGAACTTTCCGGTTCCTATCTCTTTTGCTATAATTTCAAGACCATTTATTATCTTTTCAGAATCTGCTTTTGTAATGATACCCTGTTTGCAGAGCATCTTTGTGTGCGCAATGCTTCCTTCAATATCGTATCTCCATAAACGGTGGTCAAATGAGATTGACTCTGTGAAGGATTCCACGGTCTTTGAGGTCTTTTCCTTGAACCTTCCTGCCCAGGGTTTTTTCATGTTTTTTCCTTGAACCCCATTGTTATATCTTCAAGCTGTTTAAAGACCTCGAAGATTATCTCAGTAGTATTTTTATTCCAAGATATGAACCTGTGGGGCTAATTTTAGGCAATCATCCCGCCACAGGCAGTTAATCTGGTCGCATACCCCTGCTGCAGCATTGCCGAAACAGTCAATGTTCCCTTCAGCTCGCTGGATGGTACGGATAATATTCTCCTTCTTCATGTTCCCGACCTTCACGCCTTTTTTCTTCGCAATCTTTCTTACCTGTTTCAGAGTCATAATTGTCCTCCTTACTTAGGTAAACAGTCTACCAAATCTACTTCACTATTTTCAAGCTGATGTCTACCGATACTGCCGAATGGGTAAGTGCACCAACAGAAATTAGATCAACACCTGTCTCAGCAATATCTCTAACATTTTCAAGTTTAATGCCGCCAGATGCCTCGATTATAACTCTACCGTTTGATATCTTAACAGCTTCTTTTATATCACTAACCGACATGTTGTCTAACATCACTATGTCTGCCCCAGCCTCTATTGCCTCATTTAGATCATGAAGATTCTCAACCTCGACCTCGATTCTGGCAAGATGGTGACCGCCTTTTGCAAGTTTTACAGCTTCTTTGATGCTGCCTACTGCCTCTATGTGGTTATTCTTTATGAGGATACCATCAAAAAGGCCGAACCTGTGGTTACTTCCTCCTCCCATTCTTACTGCATACTTTTCCAGAAATCTCTGGCATGGGGTTGTCTTTCTTGTATCAACTATCTTTGCCTTTAGTCCTTTAATGTTATCCACATACATACTGCTGAGGGTTGCAATACCGGAAAGTCTCTGTAATATATTCAGACTTACTCTTTCTCCTGCAAGAATAGTCCGGGTTTTTCCCAAAACCTCAGCAACCACATCTCCTTTTATGACCTTAGCGCCCTCATTATAAAAGATATTAAAGGACATCGAGGGGTCGAGTATTTGAAAAACCTCTCTTGAAAAAGGAAGACCAGCCAGAACAAAATTTTCCTTTGCAATATACAGTGCCCTTGATTTATTCTCATTAGGTATCAGGAGGGATGTAGTAATATCACCAGGGCCTATATCCTCTTCAAGGGCACGATGAATTAGATCAATCACACTTAAAGGAATCTCCATCCTATTCCCTTCTGGATAATAAAGAGAGAAAGCCCCAAACTCCCCCCAAAACAGCGCCTAAGGCAAGAGCAGAATGCCAGTCAAGAAGCGTTGTTACATTTCCTTCGATCTTATTAGCGATAACAAGGAATGCAGAAGTATTCTCTGACTTCACATCTCTTCCAGCCATAAAGCCAACAGCAGATCTGTTAACAATTGTATGTTCTCTTGAAATGGACACAGGAGAAAATGAAAAATTTATAGATACATTTTCAGCAGCAGTAACACCACTTATACTCTGGTTAAGACTTATATCATTTCCTCTGAGGATAGCAGTTGCCCCCTGTGTAACCTCTACCTTTTCTCCGTCTATGCTGAGTGCTCCTACCTGCTGGAGTTCGATATGACCTCCTTCAACAGCCCTGACAGTGCTCTGTTTTATATTGATAAACTCCCCCTCAATAAATTCGAGGTCTCTTTCTTCAAGTTCTCTTCCGTCTCTATGGGTCATTTTTCACCTCCACATCTTTAAGCATTTTAATACTTTCTAAAATCCTTTTCTTTATAATTATCAGTTCTTCATATTTTGCTTTTTCCTTATCAATAATCTCTCTGGGCGCCCTCTGGAGGAAGTCCTCATTAAAGAGTTTCCTGTTCAAAGACACGATAGACACATCTACCTTTGCCTCCTCTTTCTTAAGTCTATCGACTTCTGCAGTAATATTCAAGACCCCTTTAAGAGGAACATATATCTCCATAGAACTCTTAACAGAGGTTGCAGAGCACTCTGGCTTCTCAATGTTCATACCTATCTTAATTTCGCCAGCCTTTGCAAGGTTTTTGAGATATTGTACGTTTTCCTTCAATATTTTCTCTGCCATTTGAGAAAATGTCTTTATTGACACATTGAGTTTAAGTGATGGTGATATGTTCAGCTCCCCTCTGATGGTTCTTATTCCCATTACAGCCTCTATGATATATGACATGTCTTCTTCAGCCTGGTAGTCTCTTGGTAAAGACTTCGGATAATCTGAGACCATAATACTCTCCTTAATTGCTGAATGCTGAATTTTTATCGTCTGCCAAATCTCCTCTGTAACAAAGGGCATAAAAGGATGCAGCAGCCGTAAGGATGTATCGAGTGTATGCAGGAGACACCATCTGACGCCAGTTTGTGAGTTTAGGGTTCGGGGTTCGGAGTTTCCATCCCCTCCCTTGCCCTCCCCCCTCGAGAGGGAGGGTTGGGTGGGTGGGTTGATTTCGGATTTCGCCATCTCAAGATACCAGTCACAGAATTCATGCCATACGAACTGGTATATACTACTTGCTGCGTCATTAAACCGATATTCTTCGAGTGCCCTGTTTATATCATCTGCTATAGCGGCAAGTCTGCTCAATATCCATTTACTTGCAAGATCATGAGGCGTGTGAGTAATCCTCTCAACCCCTTCTTTTTCAAATCCCCCCTTACCCCCCTTTTCTAAAGGGGGGGTGGGGGGATTAGTATTCATCATAATGAATCTTGCTGCGTTCCAAAGCTTATTTACAAAATGCCTGTACCCTTCAACCCTTTTTTCCGAAAACTTAATATCGCGCCCCTGTGCAGTAAAAGCAGCAAGTGTAAACCTGAATGCATCTGTACCGTATCTGTCTATCATTATCAAAGGATCAACAACATTACCTTTTGATTTAGACATCTTCTGGCCTTTCAGATCCCTGACGAGTGCATGTATATAAACATCCCTGAAAGGCACGTCTCCCATGAATTTAAGTCCCATCATTATCATCCTTGCGACCCAGAAAAAGATTATATCGAACCCTGTCACAAGAACGCTTGTAGGATAGAAGGTCTTAAGATCGTCAGTATTATCAGGCCAGCCAAGGGTAGAAAATGGCCATAGGGCAGACGAAAACCATGTATCGAGTACATCTTCATCCTGAATCAATTCTTCTGAGCTACAGTAAGGACATACTTGTGGTACATCTCTTGATACTATAACTCCATTTTGCATTTTGCATTTTGCATTTTGCATTTTCTGACAGTACCATACAGGTATTCTGTGTCCCCACCATATCTGACGGGATATGCACCAGTCTTTTATATCTTCCATCCATGCAAAATATGTATTCTCCCATGTTTTAGGTATGATGTTAATTTTTCCCTCTTTAACTACCCTGATAGCATCTTTAGCAATGGACTGTACATTCACATACCACTGAGGTGTTGACAGCGGCTCGGTAATAGTCTTGCATCTGTAACAGTGGCCTACAGCATATTTGTACAACTCCTCTTTTTCTAAAAGATTAAGTACCTTCAAATCTTTAATGACAAGTTTTCTGCACTCATATCTATCCAGACCTGCATATCTGTTTCCTGCATTTACTGTCATAAGACCATCGGCCCCGATCACGGTTATGAATTCTAAAGGTGGGATCTGTTTTTTTGCTATAGCCTCGTCATTAAAATCATGGGCTGGTGTTACCTTTACTGCGCCTGTACCAAAAGAAGGGTCTACTGCATGATCAGAAATAATAAGGATTTTTCTGTCAGTTAGAGGCAGGTTTATAGTTTTACCAATGAATTTTTGGTATCTGCTGTCTTCAGGGTTTACAGCCACAGCAGTATCTCCGAGCATCGTCTCAGGCCTGGTAGTTGCTACAGTTATATACCCCCTCTTATTATCCCCCCCCCTTGCTAAGGGGGGGATAGGGGGGGTTAGTGGATACTTTATGTAAGTCAGCTTTCCTTCTAATTCCTCGTATTCTACCTCGAGGTCGGAAAGCGCGGTGTTACAGCGGGGGCACCAGTTTATAAGCCGGTTATCCCTGTATATCAGACCTTCCTCATAAAGTCTTACAAAAACCTCTCTTACAGCCTTTGAAAGCCCATCATCAAGTGTAAACCTTTCCCTTGACCAGTCACATGAAGCGCCGAGCCTTTTAAGCTGGTGGATTATCTTTCCACCGTATTCGGCCTTCCATTTCCATACACGCTCTATAAAGGCATTACGGCCGAGTTTATCCCTATCAAGTCCCGTAGATGCGAGCTGCTTTTCTACAACGTTCTGTGTAGCAATGCCTGCATGGTCAGTGCCTGGCAGCCATAGGACTTTATAACCTGACATACGCTTCCAGCGAGAGAGTATATCCTGTAGTACCGTATTAAGGGCATGGCCCATGTGGAGAGAACCTGTAATATTCGGAGGGGGTATTACTAAAGAGTAAAAACTGCCTTTGAGGTCCGGGTCTGGCTTAAAATATCCTTTTGAGACCCAGTATTCATACCACCTTTCTTCTATACCTTGCGGATTGTAGCCTTTTTCTAAAATTCTGACCTTATCCTCTCTATCTCTTTAGAAATCATCGTCTCTGCAAGGTCAGGTACAGTCTCCCATATTACCTTTTCAACCTCTTTTGTAAGGGATTCGAGGGCACCTTTTAATATCTCTTTCAGCATCCTCTCAACAAGGTCAGGTACAACTTCCCATAGTATCTTCTCGACGGAATCCTTCATCGAAGGCATCAGTGAGGTAAGGATAATTTCTTTTAAATCAAGCGAGGATAGTAATGAAGATATTCTTTCGTTAACAGTATTCTCGAATATGTCTTTAAGTTCGTCCTTTGAAGGAATTTCTACTTCAGGGATACCAATCTTTACCTCTGTAGCTGCAGCTTCTTCAACTGAAACTTCCTCTAAACCAACAGCCTCGGCTTCAGCAATACCCCCGGCTTCTTCTCCTTCCATTACAGATGATACAGTAAGAGCAGCATTTATCTTGTTTATTAACTCCTGTGATTCGAAGGGTTTTATAATAAAATCATCTGCCTTAACCTGTTTTGCAAGCTCTTCATCAATCGGTTCAAATGCGCCTGCAAGGAGTATTACCGGGATACTGCTTATTAAAGGGTCTTGTTTTATCTTTTCAGAAAGCTGGTAGCCGTTAATCTTGGGCATCTCTATGTCAGCAAGGATTATATCAGGCTTAAAAGAAGGGATAACAGCTAAAGCTTCCTCACCATTATTAGTTACCTTGATCTCAAACCCTTCCTGTGCGAGGATAAGTTCTACAACCTTTTGTATGGTGATACTGTCATCTGCAAGAAGCAGTTTAATAGCCATGTTTCACCTCTTATTATATCTTGAAAGATTTTATTGTTAAGTACCGAAAAAGTCAAGTGGTATTCTCTTTCCTGCATATGTCACATAAGGCTTTTATCGTAAAGTTCCTTCTTGCTCAACCCGTATGCATCGGCAATCTTTTTAACCGCCTCTTTTCTACCGAGGCCTTTTTTCATCAAAGCGCTGACCTCTGAAATGGCATCCTCAGTTGTAAGTTTTTTTTCCTCTGTCCTGCCATCTACAGCGATTACGTACTCACCTGCTATTGTAGTCTTTTTAATTTTGGTGAGTATTTCCGGAATGCTGCCCCTTAACACCTCCTCATGGATTTTAGTAATTTCTTTTATAAGTGCAGCCTTTCTTTCTAAAAATATCTTTTCCATATCCTTAAGTGTCTGAAGAATCCTGTGCGGTGCTTCATAAAAAACGAGTGTCCGGCGTTCAAGACTCAAGTCTTTGAGAATCTTCTGGCGCTGACTCTCTTTTGTTGGAAGAAATCCTATAAATATAAATTCTTCAGTATGAAGTCCTGATAAAGACAATGCAGCAATCAATGCTGACGGACCGGGTATTGAAACAACCTGAATATTTTCTTCAATAGCTTTTTTTATGAGAACAGCTCCAGGGTCTGATATGCCGGGCGTGCCGGCATCTGAGATGAGGGCAACTGATTGTCCGGAATGCAGCCTCTCTACGATCTCTGCTGATTTAACTTTCTCTCTTTCGCCCCAGTAACTTATTAATGGCTTCGAGATACCATAATGGGTCAAGAGTTTACGGGAGTGTCTTGTGTCCTCTGCTGCTATGACATCTGCTTCTTTTAAAACCCTTAAAGCCCTGAAGGTAAGGTCTCCAAGATTACCTATAGGTGTCGAGACTATATAAAGGGTGCCGCTCACTCTATCTTCAGCAGTTTTATCAGCCTTCTATTCGTTCTGACAATCTCATCCACGTTATCGCCTGTGATATCCCATGTATATTTGCCCTCTGCTGAACGTTTAAGTTTGATCTTAACAGGCTTTTTGGGTTTTACCTGTTGTATGTCAGGCTGCTTCTTGAACTGAAGATTCTTGTTATCTTCAGAATAAGCACAGCTAAAAATAAGAATTATAGAAATGGATATAGCTATTAGCAGGAAAATAAATTTTTTCTTCAATATATCAAACCTTTCTTTGGCTTAAAACTCTTAATACCCCCTATATTTATTTGTTATCGGGAAGCGTCGATCTTTTCCAAATGCCCTTTGGGTTATCTTAATGCCAGGAGGTGCCTGTCTTCTTTTGTATTCACTTTTATCAATCATCTTGATAACATTCTGTGCACGTTCAACATTACAGCCGAGAGACAATATTTCTTCAAAACTTTTGTCATCCTCTATATATGCCTTTAATATGGGGTCAAGCACGGGATATGGTGGAAGTGTATCCGTATCTTTCTGGGCGGGCTTAAGTTCTGCTGATGGTTCTTTCAATATAACCCTTTCAGGTACTACAGCCCTGCCATTTTTATTATTTTTCCACTTGCAAAGCTCGTATACCATTGTTTTTGGTACATCCTTTATTACTGCAAATCCGCCTGCCATATCACCATAAAGGGTTGCATATCCAACACTCATCTCTGATTTATTACCGGTTGTCAAGACAAGCCATCCAAACTTATTTGAAAATGCCATAAGGATATTACCCCTTATCCTTGCCTGGAGATTTTCCTCTGTTACATCTGCTGGCAGTCCTTGGAATTCATTTTTCAATGCATTGAGATAGCTCTTCAATATACTATCAATTGGTGACTCAATAACCTTTATCCCAAGATTGCCTGCAAGGGCATAAGCATCTTCTCTACTCTCCATCGATGTATATGGAGAGGGCATAAATAGACATGTCACATTCTCTTTACCAATCGCATCTACTGCAATGGATGCTACAAGCGATGAATCGATGCCACCGCTCAGACCTATAACGACACCTTTAAATCCATTCTTAGTAACATAATCAGATGTGCCGAGTACAAGCGCCATATAGACCTCTTGTAATGGCTCTAAAACCGTATAACCTAATAATGATGATAAACGAAGATGTGATTTTGCCCTTTTTTTACTTAATGTCTTTTCAACCGGGACATTGATCCTTTCAAAAGCTCCCTTTCCGAGTTTAATTACTTCCTGTCTCCTGCGCGGGGCATGAAGCCTTCGCATCATAACACCCTCAAGGTCTAAGTCAACGACGATCAGGTCTTCTTCGAACTGTTTTCCCCTTGCGATTACAATACCATCCTGGTCAAGGATAAAGCTGTGGCCATCGAATACAAGCTCGTCCTGTCCTCCAACTGTATTCAGATAAGCCACTATAACCATATTGTCAGTTGCCCTTGTTGAAAGCATATTTTCTCTAAATTTCCCTTTACCAATCCGATATGGTGATGCGTTTATATTTAAGATCACCTCAGCGCCCGCAAGTGACTGGACCATTGAAGGCCCTTCTGGATACCAGATGTCTTCACATATATTAACCCCTATCCATGTATCACCAATCTGATAAATAGGACATCTTGTACCAGCCTGGAAATAACGATATTCATCAAATACACCATAATTTGGCAGGTACATCTTGTGATAGGTATCTATCAGTCTTTTGTTGTGGATTATTGCGGCAGCATTGTAGATATCGTCTCTTTTGTCGACAAAACCTACTACAGCCACTATATCACCTACATTTCGCCGCACTTTTTCCAGTGCATCGAGGTTATCTTCTATAAACTGGGTTTTCAACAACAAATCTTCAGGGGGATAACCTGTTATTGCAAGTTCAGGAAACGCAACTACTTGAGCACCGGCTTTATTTGCCTTCTTAATATAATTGAGAATCTTTGAGACATTACCATCAAGATCTCCGACAGTAGGATTAATCTGTGCAAGTGCAATCCTAAGAATTTTCATTATATCCCCATCCATATTGAATCATTCAGTGCACCCTAAATGGATATGAATTTTTGCATATTATAGCATTAGAGCAAAAATTCAACAAAAAAATCCATATTTCTTTTCTGGGTATTGTCTTATTGAACACCGAAAGGCAAAAATAAAGATATGTTTATGGATTTAAATACTATGAAACTGAGAAGGCCAACCATCATGTTGTTCTTATTATTTTTCCTTACTTTTATGAATACTCTTTATGCCGAACCCAATAAGATCCAGACAAAAGAAGTCATAGTCATTTTTGAGGAGCCATTAGAAAACGTGGCTAAAGATGTAGTGAAGGTATACCCTGCTGTTAAAGCAGATCTCGTTGCAACCCTCGATTGGAAGGTTGATGTCAGACCAGATGTAATTCTGGTTAAAGATAAAAGCACCCTAATGAAAATGGTCGGAAGCGATATAATTATTGCATTTGCTATCCCTGACAGAAATCTTATTGTACTTGATACCTCAAGGATATATACCAGGCCCTTTACCCTTGAGGCAACACTCAAGCACGAGTTATGTCATATCCTTTTGCACAGCAATATCAAAAACGATAGACTGCCCAGATGGCTTGACGAGGGGGTCTGCCAATGGGCAAGCGGAGGGATTGCAGAGCTTATAGCAGACGACGGGGACAGTGCGATTACAAAAGCTACAATTTCTGACAGTACAATAAGCATAGGGGATCTCATAAGATTTCCTCGCGATGAAAAGTCTCTTCTTCTTGCGTATGAGGAAAGCAAAAGCATCGTGGAATATATCGTCAGTGAGTACGGCAAGCAAGGGATTTTACAGATACTTGAATATCTGAAAGAAGGGCATTCTATAGACGATTCTATCCAGAAAAGTCTTTCTGTCAGTACTTCCGAACTTGAGATTAAGTGGCTTGTATATCTAAAAAGAAAGCATACTTGGTTTTCATATTTAAGCTACAACATCTACACAATCCTCTTTTTCCTCGCCGCTGTGATTACTGTATATGGTTTTATAAGATTGCTGAAAAAGAAAAGGGCTTATGTTGATGAGGATGAAGAGAAGGGTAGGGGGGGTGGAAACACATCCTGAAAGTAATATAGAAAGTACTATAGTAAAAAAAGTAGTAAAATAGGGACACATCCCATTTTACTTGACATCCAAGACTATAGTCGTTAAACTTCCCAATGCCAAGGATCGGTAGAGCGGTTGCACCGGGCTATCCGCACCATGTCATTCAAAGAGGAAATAACAAAGAGCATGTCTTCTTTGAAAAAGAAGACCGAGAGCAGTATCTGTCATTGCTAAAGAAATATGCCTTCAAGTGGAACTCTCCGATTATGGCCTACTGCCTGATGAGCAATCATGTCCATTTGCTGACAAAGCCGGAAACGAACGAATCGTTGTTTAAGATGATGCAGGGACTCACTCTCTGCTACACGCAACATATAAATAGGACGTATGAGAGGACAGGCAGATTGTGGGAAAGTCGCTATCATTCATGCATTGTGGATCATGAGAAATACCTGTGGGCGGTTGCACGGTATATCGAGCAAAATCCGGTTAGGGCAAAGATGGTTGAGAGAGCCGAAGACTATGCCTATTCAAGTGCCCGATCTCATGTAAAGGGCAGCGAGGATCCTGTTCTGGGAGAAGACCTATTTAGCAATGACGTACGAAAGGACTATATACTCCTGCTGCGCTCTGATATGCCTGAAAAAGAAATTGAGAGGTTGCGCTATGCTACAAAAACGGGAAGACCTCTTGGCAGTGCGGAGTTTGTGGTCGAGATGGAAAAGAAGCTTGAAAGAAGGCTTTTGCAACGCCCGAAGGGAAGACCGAGGAAGAAATGCCGTTAAAATGGGATGTGTCCCTATTTTCAATTTTCTATTTTCACTATTTTCAAGAAAAAAAGCGATCCTGATCGGAAATAGAAAAATTCTATTCCCTATTTTTGGTTCTTCAGAGAATTGTGTGGAAGGTGCATACCCAAAAAAACCCTCCCCTAACCCCTCCCATCGAGGGAGGGGGACTAATTTGGAAGACTCCTTTCAAGGACAGGGGCTAATAGCGGTCTCTACAGAAAAGTCTGAAGGACCTTTTTATTGGGTAGCTTTGTTTAGTTGACTTTGAATACAGACGCTGTTTAAACTCTATTTCCATGAAAAAAGAACTCGTAAAAGTAATTGAGGATTCACTTAAAGCACTCGGTCTGGAGACAATCCCTTCTATTGAGGCAGAAGTTCCACCTAACGATTCTATGGGCGATTTGGCAACGCCTGTAGCAATGTCCATAGCGGCATTACTAAAAAAATCTCCGAGAAAGATAGCAGAAGAACTTATAAATTCCATTAAAGACTTGTCTGCAAAGGCAGGTAAATCTGCCTTTGAGAAGATAGATATTGCAGGTCCTGGATTCATTAACTTTACATTCTCAAAAGAATATCTGTATTCAGAGATTAAGAAATTAATTGAGTATAAAAGCGGATTTTTGAGGGAGGATATTGGTAAAGGCAGAAGGGTCCAGATTGAATTCATTAGTGCAAATCCGACAGGCCCGCTCCATCTTGGACATGGAAGGGGTGGTGCTACAGGTGAAGCCCTCTCAAATCTTCTTAATGCTGCAGGATATAAGGTTGAGCGTGAGTATTATATAAACGATGCAGGTAAGCAGGTAAAACTCCTCGGTTTATCCGTATTTGCCCGCTATCAGCAATTGCTTGGGATAGAATATCCGTTTCCAGAGGAAGGGTATAAAGGTGGATATATAGAGGATGTCGCAAATGAGATAATTAAAGAAAATGGCAAAAAATTCCTTCAGAGAAGCTTTGAAGCAGTATCAGATTTCTTCATTGATTATTCTTACAGGATGATTTTGTCCGGTATAAAAAAAGATTTAAAGGATTTTGGTATTAATTTTGATACATGGCAGAGTGAAGAAGAACTATACAAAAAAGGAGATGTAGAAGAAGCTATTGAAGATCTCAAAATAAAGGGTTTTATATATGAAAAAGATGGTGCAACATGGTTCAGATCAACAGCATTTGGAGATGACAAAGACAGGGTTATTATAAAACAGGATGGCGAGTATACATATTTCACTTCTGACATCGCATACCATAAGAAGAAAATAGAGAAGACATATGATGAGCTAATTGATATATGGGGCGCTGACCACCATGGTTATATCCCAAGGGTTAAGGCTGTCATTGAGGCACTGGGCTATCCAAAAGAGAAATTAAAGGTTTTACTTGTACAGATGGTTAATCTGCTGAGAGGCGGGAAACCTGTCCAGATGTCAAAAAGGGCAGGTGAGTTCGTAACGTTGAGAGAGGTTATGAATGAAGTTGGTCCAGATACAACAAAATTTATATTCCTTACAAGAAGACCTGACAGCCATCTCGATTTTGACCTTGAAGTTGCAAAAGCACAGTCATCAGAAAACCCTGTTTTTTATGTACAATATGCAAATGCAAGGATAAACAGCATATTTACCCATGCAAAAGAAAAAGGTATCAATACAGACAGGCTTTATGATGCAGACCTCATGCTATTATCTGTTTATGATGAACTCAGGATAATCAGGAAGCTCCTTATCTATCCGATGGTATTTGAAGGCGCTGTCAATACCTATGAGCCGCACAGGATTACATTCTACCTGCAAGAAATTTCTGGCATGTTTCATCCTTACTACAATAAATTCAGGGTTGTAAGCGATGATATTGAACTGACCAGGGCAAGACTTGCTCTGTGTGGAGCTATAAGGATTGTACTCCAGGATGGTCTTGAGATACTCGGTATAAGTGCCCCCGAGAAGATGTGATTGACTTTGCATATGATGTATTGGTATAAATAAAATTCTATGATACCAAAGACAGAAAAGATATGGATGGATGGTAAGTTTGTAAGCTGGGACAATGCTACTGTACATATCCTTACCCATACCCTCCACTACGGTCTCGGGGTTTTTGAAGGAATAAGATGCTATGAAACCAGGGAAGGCACTGCAATATTCAGGCTTAATGAGCATATTGACAGACTTTTTAACTCAGCACATATATTCTTGATGGATATACCTTATTCAAAGGTAGAGATCAGGGATGCAATAATCAAAACAATCAGGGTAAATAAGATTAAGGAATGCTATATCAGGCCGCTTGTTTATATAGGCTATGGTGCTATGGGCCTCTATCCAAAGGAAAATCCTATTAACGTCTCTATTGCAGTGTGGTCGTGGGGATCCTACCTCGGAGACAAAGGGCTTAAAGATGGTATTAGAATCAAGACCTCATCCTTTATAAAGAATCATGTAAATGCAAACATGGCAAGGGGTAAGGTCTGTGGATATTATGTAAATTCACAGCTTGCAAAAAAAGAGGCGATTTCATGTGGATATGATGAGGCCCTTTTGCTTGATACAGAAGGGTATGTGTCTGAGGGAAGTGGTGAGAATATCTTTATAGTAAGGAACGGGATATTAAAGACCACGCCTCTTACCTCAATACTTGAAGGGATAACAAGAAACAGCATTATTAACATAGCAAATGATGAAGGAATCAAAGTTGCTGAGGAAAGGTTCACAAGAGACGAACTTTACATTGCAGATGAGTCATTCTTTACAGGTACAGCTGCAGAGGTTACTCCTATAAGAGAGGCTGATGGAAGGGCCATTGGTAATGGCAAGCCGGGTAAAATAACAAAAAAGCTTCAGTCAATATTCTTTGACATTGTCAGGGGTAGGAATAAGAAATATGAATCTTGGCTGATGAGAGTTTAATAGTATTTTAAGTGGGGGCATAGATAGCTTTCTATACCCCCTCATTTTTACTTCTTTTCTTCTTCAGCAGCTGGCGCTGCTTCTTTTTTGGGTTCTGCTTCTACTGCAGCCTTCTTATGGCACTTTCCACAGTCTGTCTCTTTGGATTGTGAGAATACAACTTTACCATTGTGTTCGTTGCCATCATGACATTTTCCACAGAAATCAGGTTTGCCGTGACCTTCTTTTGTCATCTTAAAAGCTCCCTTTTTCATGACAAAAGGTTTTGGATGACAGTCATTGCATTTCATACCGTGTTTAGCGCCGTGTGTGTCCCCGCTGAACACAACTTTGCCTTGATCTCCACCGGGATACTCTACTGACTTTCCGGGAGGAGTTGCCATAGCACTGCCGACAAAGGCAATTGCTACTATCAATGTCAATAAAAGAACTGTTAGCCTCATCTTTCTTCACCCCCTTTCATAAAATAATCTAAAAATCCTGATAATCAGGCATCAAATTCCATACCAAATGAAACTTAAGTCAAATAGAAGCAAACTTCTAAGAATTTCCCCAAATAAGAAATCATCCTTCAATATAATATAAGTTATAAACACTGTCAAGTGAAAATAGTTTCATTAATTGCTTTATAAGATATTAAAATGTTAAAATTATCGAAATTTTGAGGAGCGATAATGCTTGAGGATAATCTGCAAAAAGGATTGACATTTGACGATGTACTTCTCCTGCCTGCCAAATCAGAGGTTCTTCCACGGGGAATTGACTTAACCACTATGCTTACACGAAATATAAAAATCAATATCCCGATAGTAAGTGCTGCAATGGATACTGTTACAGAAACCGACCTTGCAATAGCCATAGCCCGTGAAGGCGGGATCGGGATTGTACACAGGGCCATGGACCCGGAGAAACAGGCATCAGAAATAGACAAGGTAAAAAAATCTGAAAGTGGAATGATACTTGATCCCATAACAATCTCACAGGATGCACCTATCTCAGAGGCAATGTCACTGATGGAAAAATATAAGATATCAGGTGTCCCTGTTACGGAAAAAGGGAAACTTATCGGGATACTTACAAACAGGGATTTACGGTTTGAAACCCAGTTATCCAAAAAAGTCTCTAATGTGATGACAAGAGAAAATCTCATCACATCTACTGTCGGTACAACCCTTGATAAGGCGAAGAAGATCCTGCACAAATACAAGATTGAAAAGCTTCCCATTGTAGATAGGGATAATAACCTTAAGGGCTTGATAACTATAAAAGATATAGAAAAGAGGAAAAAATATCCAAATGCGTGTAAGGACAGTGTTGGAAGACTTTGCGTTGGGGCTGCAATAGGCACAGGGGAAGATTCAATCCACAGGGTAGAACTGCTTGTAAAGGCAGGGGTTGATGTGATTGTGATTGATACTGCTCATGGACATACTACCTCAGTCATTTCTATGCTTAAAACGATAAAAAAGAAATTTGGGGTGGATGTAATCGGCGGCAATATTGCTACCACAGAGGCTGCAGTTGACCTGATAAAGGCAGGCGCAGACGGAATAAAGGTTGGCATAGGTCCAGGGTCAATCTGCACTACGAGAATAATAGCAGGCACTGGTGTGCCGCAGCTTACAGCAATAAAGAACTGTTATTCTGTTGCAAGGAAATATGGAGTTCCCATCATTGCAGATGGCGGAATAAAATATTCAGGGGATATTACAAAGGCGATTGCAGCAGGTGCCCACTCTGTAATGATAGGCAGCCTGTTTGCAGGTACAGATGAGTCTCCAGGGGAGATAGTGCTCCTCCAGGGCCGTAGTTATAAGGTTTATAGGGGGATGGGCTCCTTAGGTGCAATGGAGCAAGGTTTAAAAGACAGATATATGCAGGCAGGCGTGAAATCGACAAAGCTTGTACCAGAGGGGGTTGAGGGCAGGGTGCCATATAAAGGCTCGCTTTCTCAGAGCGTCAACCAGTTAATCGGAGGGTTACGTTCGGGGATGGGCTACTGTGGCTGTAGAAACCTTGATGAGCTAAGGAAAAAGGCAAAATTTATAACTATTACTAATGCAGGATTAAGAGAAAGCCATGTCCACGATGTTATCATAACAAAAGAAGCTCCAAATTACTGGCCAGAATAGTGAATGTACGAAGAAAAGATTTTAGTCCTTGATTTTGGCTCTCAGTATACCCAGTTAATTGCAAGACGCATTAGAGAAAGCAAGGTCTACTCAGAGATATTTCCGTTTAACGCCCTAATTGAAAAGATAAAGGATTTCAATCCAAAGGGAATAATCCTTTCAGGCGGCCCATCGAGCGTTTATGATTCAGGCGCACCAATCCCAGACCTCAAGATATTTGAACTCGGCATACCAGTTCTCGGTATATGTTACGGCATGCAGCTCATGGCGCATTGCCTTGGAGGAAGAGTTGCAAAGGCACAGAAAAGGGAATACGGCAAGGCAGAACTTATAGTTGAGGATGACTCAGATTTATTAAAAGGTATTGGTACGAAACTAAGAGGACTCCCCCCCCTTATCAAGGGGGGGAATAGGGGGGGTAAACTCCGAACAACTGTTTGGATGAGCCATGGAGACAGGATTGAGCATTGCCCCCCCCGATTCAAACCAATAGCATATACAGCCAACTCACCTGTTGCAGCGATGGCAAACAAAGGCAAGAGATTTTATGCCCTGCAGTTTCATCCCGAAGTAGTACATACCGCGAAGGGATTTGAGATCTTAAAAAACTTTTTATTCAAGATTTGTGGATGTAAACCAATATGGAATATGAAGTCTTTTATAGAGACTGCTAAAAAAGAGATAAAAGAGAAGGTAGGAAATAAAAAGGTTGTATGCGGTATAAGCGGCGGGGTGGATTCTACTGTTACAGCAGTCCTGGTACACAAAAGTATTGGCGAACAACTTACCTGTATCTTTGTAGATAATGGAGTATTAAGGGAAGGAGAGGCAAAAAAGGTCGAAGAAACACTGCGAAAACATTTTCATATGAATATAAACTTCATTGACGCCTCTAAGAGATTTTTAAATAAATTGAAAGGTGTCACTGATCCTGAGAAAAAAAGAAAAATCATTGGAAATGAATTTATAAAAGTCTTTGAAGAAGAGGCAAAAAAAATCAAAGGGGTAGAGTTTCTTGCACAGGGGACATTATATCCCGATGTCATAGAAAGTGTTCCATTTAAAGGTCCGTCAGCTACGATAAAGAGCCATCATAATGTTGGAGGGCTTCTTAAAAAGATGAGGTTGAAACTTATAGAACCTCTCAGGGAATTGTTTAAAGACGAGATTCGAGTTCTTGGAAAAGAACTCGAACTTCCTGATGAGATAATAAACCGTCAACCATTCCCAGGGCCTGGTCTTGCAATAAGGGTTATTGGCGAGGTAACAAGAGAAAGGTGTTATATATTGAGAAAAGCAGATGCCATAGTTTTGGAGGAGATAAAAAAAGCAGGTCTTTATACAGAACTGTGGCAGGCATTTGCCGTACTTCTGCCTGTCAAGAGCGTAGGTGTCATGGGCGATGAGAGGACGTATGAAAATGTTATAGCTGTAAGGGCAGTAAAGAGTCTTGACGGTATGACCGCTGACTGGGCAAGGATATCATATGATGTTCTGGGGAGGATATCAAACAGGATAATAAATGAGGTGAGAGGGGTTAACAGGGTGGTCTATGATATAAGCTCAAAACCACCAAGTACGATAGAGTGGGAGTGAAAAGGTGTGATTTGTGAAAATGGCTATGTTTGATATAAAGACTTATCTTAAAGAAAAGCGCGAATTAGTTGACTCATATCTGAAATCATATTTCGAGACCCCATCTGAACCTTCTATTCTCCATGAGGCAATGAGATACTCCATTTTCGCAGGTGGTAAGAGGATCCGTCCGATACTCGCACTTGCCTCATACGAGGCATGTGGAGGTGAACCGAAAGACATCATACCCTATGCCTCGGCATTGGAACTCATACATACATATTCCCTTATCCATGATGACCTGCCTGAAATGGACAATGATGACCTGAGGCGTGGTAAACCAACAAACCATAAGGTATTTGGGGAGGCAATGGCTATACTTGCAGGCGATGCCCTTCTTACAGAGGCTTTTTATATGATTGCAAATACAAATCCCCCCTCGAGGGGGAGGGATAGGGTGGGGGGGTCCTCAGATATGAAGATTAACCCTTCTTCTCTTATTAAGATCATCCATGATATTGCCATTTCATCAGGTGCCTATGGTATGGTTGGAGGCCAGGTCCTTGACATACTTTCGGAAAATACAAAACCCGATATAGATATATTGCACTTTATACACCTTCACAAAACTGCGGCACTTATAACAGCATCTGTCAGAATGGGGCCGATACTCGCAGACAGTGACGAAGATACATTGAAGGCATTAACAAGATATGGAGAAAATATAGGGCTTGCTTTCCAGATTATTGATGATATACTTGATATCGAAGGTAATGCAAAGGAGCTCGGAAAATCATCAGGTTCAGATAAGAAGAAGATGAAGATGACCTACCCATCACTGCTCGGTGTAGAAGGTTCCCGGGAAAAGGCACAGGATTTAATCGCAGAGGCAATAAACGTCCTCCGTATATTTTCCTCTAAGGCAGACCCCTTAAGGGAGATTGCACATTATCTTATAAAAAGGAGATCTTGATGTATCTTAAGCAAATTAACTCCCCATCAGATTTAAAAAAGCTCTCTATTCCTGAACTAAAGGAACTTGCAACAAAACTAAGGGAGATAATAATTAATAGGGTCTCAATAAATGGAGGCCATTTGGCATCAAATCTCGGAGTAGTAGAGCTGACAATCAGCCTCCATTATGTATTCAATTCCCCTGTAGATAAGATAATATGGGATGTTGGTCATCAGTCCTATTCCCACAAACTTCTTACAGGAAGATATGAAAGGTTTTCGACCCTCAGGAAATATAAAGGCATCTCTGGATTCCCTAAAAGAGAGGAGAGTGAACACGATGCCTTTGGTACAGGACATAGTTCTACCTCAATCTCTGCAGCACTCGGAATAATCGAGGGGAGGAATAAAAATAAGGAGAAATTTAAGGTCATAGCTGTTATCGGTGATGGGGCAATGACTGCAGGGCTTGCACTTGAGGGATTAAACAATGCAGGCCATCTTAAAAATGACCTTATTGTAATTCTAAATGACAATGAGATGTTCATATCCCCGAATGTTGGCGCACTTTCTGCATATCTGAACAGGATACTAACAGGAGAGTTCTATCAGAAATTTAAAAAAGAAACTAAATCCTTTCTTGAAGGCATACCAAAATTAGGTGATAAGGCTGCAAAAATAGCCCAGAAGACAGAAGAGATGCTTAAAGGGTTTTTTTTGCCAGGGGTAATCTTTGAAGAACTTGGATTTAATTATGTTGGTCCAATAGATGGTCATAATATCGAGCTATTAATCGGGACATTAAAAAGGATAAAAACGGCATCGTCTCCTACACTTATACATGTTATAACAAAGAAGGGTAAGGGTTATGCGTTTTCAGAGAAAAATCCTTCTTTGTTTCATGGGATTGGACCTTTCAATCTCGAAACAGGGGCACCCTTAAATGAAAGCGGCTCTACATACAGTGAGGTATTTGGTGATGCCCTGACAGAACTTGCAGATAGAGATGATAAGATAATTGCTATATCGGCAGCAATGAAGGAAGGTACAGGACTTGAGCATTTTGCAAAAAAATATCCTGATAGATTTTATGATGTTGGTATTGCAGAGCCCCATGCTGTAACTTTTGCTGCCGGGCTTGCAACACAGGGTTTAAAACCTGTTGTCACAATCTATTCCACCTTTTTTCAGAGGGCATACGATGAGATAGTCCACGATGTTTGTCTCCAGAATCTTCCTGTTGTATTTGCGATCGACAGGGCAGGGATAGTCGGAGAAGACGGACCTACACATAACGGACTGTTTGACTTATCCTACCTGAGGCATATCCCGAATCTCGTTGTCATGGCGCCCAAGGATGATATTGAACTTAGAGTAATGCTCGACCTTGCTTTAAAACATAAAGGACCTATTGCTATCAGGTATCCAAGGGGTAAGATACAGACATCAGACATCAGACATCAGACATCAGACCATTTTGGTATTGGAGAGGCTGAGATTCTTAAAGAAGGAGATGACATAGCGCTAATTGCAATTGGTAATACTGTTTATCCAGCCTTATCTGCGGCAGAGAGACTCGAAAAAGATGGCATTGCTACTATGGTCGTAAATGCAAGGTTTGTAAAGCCATTGGACCGCAATCTTATATTCTCTGTGGCGACGATAGTTCCAAGAATAATCACAATAGAAGAGAATGTTCTTCAAGGTGGCTTTGGCAGTGCAGTGCTTGAATTCCTGAATGAAACGGATATTCATAATGTAAGAATCAAGCGACTGGGTATGCCGGATGGATTTATTGAACAGGGTCAACAGAACGAATTGAGAAAGAAATACGGTCTTGATGAAGAAGGAATATATCTATCTGCATTTTCATTTTTCAGAGAGCCGTTATATAGCCATTGAAAGAGAGATTGGACAAAATTCTTGTTTCGAAAGGGTTAGTGAAAAGTAGAGAAATGGCAAAGGCCATTGTAATGGAAGGGAAGGTCTTTGTTGACGGTAAAAAGATAACAAAGTCAGGTACTTCTGTAAGCGGGACTTCAGCTATATATCTTAAAGAAGGAGACCTGCCTTATGTAAGTAGAGGAGGTCTTAAGCTTGAGGCAGCAATATATTTTTTCAGCATTGATTTGAATAATAAGATTATTATGGATGTTGGTTCATCAACAGGAGGCTTTACAGACTGTTTATTGAAAATGGGGGCAAGGAAGGTCTACTGTATAGATGTGGGTTATGGGCAACTTGCATGGTCACTTAGAAAAGACCCGAGGGTAGTAGTTATGGAAAGGACGAATATAAGAAATCTCACTGAGATAGTCAAAAGTCAAAAGTCAAAAGTCAAAAGTCTGGAGCTTGAAGATCTTATAAAAAGCAATATAGACATGGCTACAGTGGATGTTTCGTTTATCTCTCTGAAAAAGGTGATTCCTCATGTGCTCGGGTTTCTCAGGAAAGAAGGTGAGGTGCTCGCACTTGTAAAACCGCAGTTTGAGGTAGGAAAGGGAGAGGTTGGAAAAGGCGGGATAGTCAGAGAAGAAGAAAAAAGGGTTAAGGCTGTTAAAGATGTAAAGGAAGATTTAGAAAAGCTTGGCCTCAAGACCGTTGGTATATTCCAATCTCCCATTACCGGGCAAAAAGGTAACATAGAATTTTTTTTGTACATGAAGAGGGGATTTTATGGAAGAAGATAGGATTTTAATACGCAAACAGACTATCCTCCAGAAGATACAAAAATTAAGTGTATCAGAAAAGATACATCTTGCGCTAAGGGGCGGAAAAGAAATTAGGTCAATTCTATTAAGGGACCCAAACAAAGAGGTGGTACTGACTGTACTGGAAAATCCTAAGATGACCGAGACGGAAATAGAATTAATTTCGAAGTCGCGCTCTACACCTGATGAAGCATTGAGGAAAATAACAAAAAAGAGAGAATGGATGAGGAACTATAACGTAATCTTGGGACTTGTGACAAACACTAAAACTCCGCCTGGCATTTCAGTTGCACTCGTCAATGAATTAAAAACAAGAGACCTTGCAATACTTGAAAAAAACAAGAATGTTATAGAGGGAGTCCGTGCTACTGCTAAGAAAATTCTTCGAGCCAGAAAGGCACACTGATATAAATACCCCAAAATCTTATGCTTAGAACCTTTAAAGTAGAGAAATTTCATGCAGGTATTATCCCTGAATCTACGTTATTTAAGGTATTAAGATATCTTGATAATGAGAATATTGAAACGCCGTTTCTCCTCATAGACAGCGAAAAGGTCAAAGAAAAGGCATCCTTAATCGGCCGCTATATTAAAAATTCAAAAGTGTTTTACGCAGTTAAAGCAAACCCTGACATAAAGATACTCAAATTCCTGAATAGATTCAAATTAGGGTTCGAGATTGCCTCTGAAGGAGAACTGAAAATACTTTTATCATTAGGAGTAAAGCCGGAAAGGATTATATCAAGTAATCCCATAAAATCTCTGAAGTTTTTGAAAATGTCTGCATCTTATGGCGTAAATTATTTTTCTTTTGATTCTGCAGACGAGGTGGACAAACTCTCAAGATATGTTCCTGGTTGCAATGTTTATGTAAGGCTTTCAGTCCCTAATGAGGGCAGCGAATGGCCGCTTAGTAAAAAATTCGGTGTTGAACTTGACGAGGCGTTAACACTATTGCGTTATGCAAAGGAAAAGGGGATCAATCCGGTTGGTATCACATTTCATGTCGGCTCACAGTGCACAAATGTTTATAATTGGAATATTGCCCTTGATAAGGCAAAGGCTCTATGGGATATGGCTGAGAAGAACGGAATAAAATTGACCCTTTTAAATATTGGTGGCGGTTATCCAATAAGATATACCAAGAATGTGGTTAGCATTGAGACTATAGAGAAAAATGTAAATAAGCTTATTTATGAGAGATTTCCTAAAGGTTTAGAAATATATATTGAACCTGGCAGGGCGGTTATAGGAGACGCCGGCATATTAGTAACCACAGTAATTGGCAAGGCCAGAAGGGCTAATGAAGACTGGCTTTACATTGATGTAGGCGTTTTTAATGGACTGATGGAAAGTGTTGGCGGTATAAAATACAGCTATATTGTTGAGAGCTGTAAACATACAAGATATAAAAAACGATGGACAATAGCAGGTCCGAGTTGCGACAGCTTTGATGTTATAGATAATAATGTATCACTTCCGGAACCTAATGTCGGTGATCTGATCCTCATATTATCCAGTGGTGCATACACTGTATCCTATGCTTCAGAATTTAATGGATTTTCAATACCAAAAACGATTCTTATGAATTTATGAGTAAAGAAAGGATGGAAGATGATTAAGTTTACTGAAAAGGCCCCATATGCACCAGTCGAATATTCGTATGATGTTGAAGAGATCCTTTATAAGGGCAAGAGTAAATTTCAGGACATCATGGTTATAAGAAATCCACATTTTGGTAGAATGCTCATCCTTGACGATGTTGTTCAGTTAACCGAAAGAGATGAATTCTTTTACCATGAAATGCTTACCCATGTCGTGATGCATGCCCATCCAGACCCAAGAAAGGTTATCGTTATCGGCGGCGGCGATGGCGGGGTAGTTAGAGAGGTTTTGAAACACAAAACTGTTGAAAAGGTTTATCTTGTTGAGATAGACGAAGATGTAATAAATGTTTCAAAAAGATTTTTTCCGAATGTAGCCTCAGACGTTGATAACCTGCGAGTGGAGATAAAGATTATGGACGGCGCTGAGTTTGTTAAAAAAAGAAAACTTTCCGACGTAGACGCTGTTATTATCGACTCAACTGATATAATTGGTTTTGCAAGAAGTCTTTTCACAGTGGATTTTTTTACCTCTGTAAAAAATTGTCTAACAGATGAAGGCATGTTTGTTACACATTCAGAGTCACTTCATTTTCATAAGGATATGGCTATTGAGGTTCAGGAAATACTGAAAAAGGTCTTCCCTTTAGTTGACCTGTATACTGCTCCGATTGCAACATATCCGGGAAATTGGTGGACATTTTCGGTAGCATCCAAAAAACTTTCACCGCGAGAGATAAAACGTAAACCTAAAATACAAACAAAATACTACAGTGATGAAATCCACCAGCAGTCATTTATGCCAAAAGGTTTATATGAGAAGCTGATACTAAGAAAGCTGCAATGGTAATGTTATGAAAAAGATAATATCTTTATGGTATACTGATAAGGTCATAAGTATGAAGACATTGATTATAAAATCCCTCCTAACCTCCCTTTGCCAAAGGGAGGGAAATTACCCCTCTTTGTTAAAGAGGGGCGAGGGGAGATTTTTCAATAATGTCGTCTTATTAATAACCGCCTTAGTAATTTCATAGGGTTGATTTTTTAAGAGGAGGATTGAGGAATGCCGTTATATGAGTACGAGTGCCTTGACTGCGGCAAACAGCGTGAGGTAATTCAGAAATTCGATGATGAACCATTAAGCAGGTGCCCCGATTGCGGCGGTCATATGCATAAATTAATCTCCCATACTTCATTTGTCCTTAAAGGCACAGGATGGTATGTTACAGACTATGCATCTCCTGAAAGAAAAAAAGCAAAAGAGGCTGATGGCAAATCTGATAGCAAGATAGAATCTAAGGTAAAAGCCGCCGCCAAGAGTTAATGATAAATCCTCATGTCCATGTTCCTTATCAGAGGATAGAGGATTATTTAAGATTTATAAAAGAAAACCACATAAACCTCGAGATATATTTTTCTTCAAATTCACTTGACAATATAAAAGATCCTGACATTATAAAGCTTAAAGAAAAACTCGAATATAAGCCTTCTATCACCATTCATGCGCCATTCATGGACTTATCACCAGGTGCCGTTGACTCAAAAGTCAGGGTTGTTACTATTGAGAGGTTTTCACATATCTTTGATATAGCAGAGATCCTGAGCCCTAAAGCAATAGTCTTTCATTCAGGATATGAGAAATGGAAATATTCAATGAGGGTTGATATCTGGCTTAAAAACAGTTTAATAACATGGAGAACTTTGTCAAAAAGGGCTGCTGATATGGGTCTTAAGATAGCAATAGAAAATGTCTTTGAGGATGAACCATTAAACCTGAGACTTCTTATGGAAGAGATGGATTCTGAATATTTTGGAATATGTTTCGATGCAGGTCATTTTAATCTCTTCTCTAAGATTACTCTCGATGAATGGTTAGCACAGCTAAAGCCTTATATAATCGAACTCCACCTTCACGACAACAATAAGACCTCTGATGACCACCTTGCAATAGGTGAAGGGACATTCGACTTTGATAGATTATTTTCAACTTTTAAAGATAAAAATCTCATCTACACAATCGAGGCACATACACCAGAGGATGTTTTGAAGAGTATTAAGTGTCTTAAAGATTACTTATAGCTTTCCTGCCTGATTCCTTAAAGAAAATCCTCTGAGTTCTGGTTTGGCATTACCTTTGTACTGAATCATTACCTTATGCGTTTCCCCGATTGTCCCCGGAAAGATTAGTCTTTTTATGTTTGCAATCTCAAAAAGGTAATCGCTTGAATTTCCATAAAGCTCCTTTATCATCTCGTCAATCCCAAGCGATACAAGATAAGTTCCTTGCTGGCAGAATCCAAGTGTCTCAAATCCAAGTTCTTCTCCCCATTTCTTTACTGATGAGAAATTAACATGTGCTGTAATGTCCTGTTCGCCAATGTTTTTATATGGGTCTTCAAATACCTGATGTTTGTAATAGCAGAGTAATGTACCCCTGTTTCTATCCTCACTGTAGTAGTCCCATACAGGATAGCCATAGTCTATAGTCAAAACGAATCCTTCCGTCAATATTTCATTAACGGTCTCGAGCCAATCTTTTATCCGTAGATTAATTTCTGTTCTGTATCCTTTTGGAAGTTCTATAGAAAATTCATTGAGGTAATAAGATATCGCATCTGTGCTGAGAGCCCCTTTTATCTCTTCAAAATCATCATTATTAACCGTAACATAAATCTCTTTCAGTTCCTCTTTCATTTCTATCAAATGAACAGGAAATGCGTCGAGAAGTTCATTAGAAAGGATACAGCCTTTTTTTATATTACTGAGTTCTTTTAATGAAGGAACCCATTTTACCTTATCTAAATAGCCTTCAAGCACTTTCTTCTGTTTATTTTGCATAAAAGGATTCGGTTCTACTATTACATATGTCAAAGATCTGAAGACCTCTCTGCTATGCAAATAATCCAGGACATCTTTGCACATAAGACCTGCTCCTGCACCAGGCTCGACAGCATAAAAGTCATCCGCCTCAGACGGACTTCCCATTATTTTCCATATCTCCTCGATCTGTTTCCCTATCATTGCACCGAATGCAGGGTGAAGATGCTGGCTTGTATAAAAGTCTCCTGCCTTTCCTATCTCTGTCTTGTCTGATGCATAATAGCCGAGACCTGGCTCATAGAGCGCCATATCCATAAATGTTTCAAAGGTAATTGGCCCATTTTTTTTAATTCTCCCGATTATTTTTTGTTCTAAAGGATTCATATCTCTTTAAATTCTAACCGGCTTAAATATCAAAACTGATAAAGGCGGGAGAGTGATATTTATCGAATATGGCTTACCATGAGATGAAATTTTGTCTGCATTTATACCTCCGGCATTACCCATATTGCTGCCCCAGTAAATTTGTGAATCGCTGTTCAGTATCTCTTTGTAAAAGCAAATCTCAGGAACACCAATACGATATCCTGTCCTCGGGACAGGCGTGAAATTACAGACGATTACAAGGAAATTTTCAGGGTCTTTAGCCTTTCTTATGAAAGATATAATGCTGTTTTCAGTATCGCGAAAATCTATCCATTCAAAGCCCTGGTAGTTAAAATCTACCTCGTAAAGGGCAGGTTCAGATTGATAAATATGGTTTAAATCCATAACAAACTTTTGAAGATGCCTGTGAGGGGTGAGCCTCAGAAGATGCCAATCAATGCTTTTCTCATGGTACCATTCATCCCACTGTCCGAATTCTCCGCCCATAAATAACAGTTTTTTCCCTGGATGACTGTACATAAAGCCATAAAGAAGCCTGAGGTTTGCAAATTTCTGCCACATGTCTCCAGGCATCTTGCTTAGCATTGAACGTTTTCCATGAACAACCTCGTCGTGTGAAAGGACAAGGATAAAGTTTTCTGTAAATGCATAGAGCAGGCTGAAAGTGAGATTGTTTTGATGATACTTCCTGTGTACAGTGTCCTTTAAAAAATATTCAAGGGTATCGTTCATCCAGCCCATATTCCATTTCAGGCTGAAACCAAGACCGCCCAGGTATGTCGGTCTTGAGACGCTTGGCCATGCTGTTGATTCCTCAGCAATGGTAAGAATGCCGGGATGATTTTGATGGACAATCTCATTAAATTTTTTAAGGAAATCGATAGCCTCAAGGTTTTCCCTGCCGCCAAATACATTTGGTATCCATTCACCTTCATTTCTCGAATAATCGAGATAAATCATTGATGCCACTGCATCCACACGCAGACCGTCAATATGGTATTTCTCAAACCAGAAAAGTGCATTTGACAGCAGAAAATTTCCTACCTCATTTCTTCCGTAATTGAATATCTTGGTGCCCCAATCAGGATGGAATCCCTTTCTCGGGTCTTCATGTTCATAAAGGCATGTGCCATCGAAAAAGCCAAGTCCGTGTCCATCTGTTGGGAAATGGGCAGGGGCCCAGTCAAGGATAACTCCTATATTGTCCTGATGACATTTATCTACGAAATACATAAAGTCCTCTGGTTTCCCGTACCTGCTTGTAGGCGCAAAATAACCAATGGTCTGGTAACCCCATGATGCATCAAGAGGATGCTCTGTTACAGGCATGAGTTCGATATAAGTATACCCCATCTCCTTAACATATCTAATCAGTCTGTCTGCGGTCTCCCTGTAAGTGAGCCACCTGTTATTTTCCTCAGGTACCCTCATCCATGAGCCGAGATGCACTTCGTATATTGATATCGGGGATTCAAATAAATTCTTTTTGGGACGCATCTCCATCCATTTTCTGTCATCCCACTGATATTTGTTTATATCGTAAACAATTGATGCGCTCTTTGGCCTTAATTCAAAATGGAAAGCATATGGATCTGCCTTTACAGCAATATAATTATTAAATTTTGATTTTATCTCGAATTTATAAAGGTCCCCTCCATTGAAGCCCGGTATAAAAATCTCCCATATCCCTGATGAACCGAGCACCCGCATTGGATGCCTTCTACCATCCCATTTGTTAAAATCACCGATAACACTAACACGTTTTGCATTCGGTGCCCACACAGCAAAGTGAACACCTTTTATGCCGTTTATTTCCATTATATGGGCGCCAAGCTTCTCATATTTTTTGTAATGTCTTCCTTCACCGAAAAGATGAAGATCAAAATCTGTAAGCACAGGCAAGAAGGAATATGGGTCATAAAACTCAGAGGTCATTCCCTCATAGGACTTTATCTTAATGCGATAGGGAAACACTTCTTTCTTTTCAAGAATTATTGTTTCAAAAAAACCAGCCTTATGGATTTTCTGCATCTGATATGTCTTTTCTTTTTCTAAAATCTCGTTCTTTGCTCTTTGCTCTTTGCCCTTTGCTTGTATTACCCATGCCTCTTTAGCCTCAGGAAGAAATGCACGCACTATGACTGCCTTCTTGCCTTCTTTCTTAATGATATGAATGCCGAGCACCTGAAACGGATCCCAGTGGTTTGCGTTAATAATGAGTTTTATTTGTTCGTTTAAATCGTTTTCCGCCATCTTGTTCTTAAATCAAAATATATATTTGAGTTATTTATTTTTTAGAATCCAGTATTATTGTCACCGGCCCATCGTTAATAAGATGTACCTGCATATTGGTACCAAAATCTCCGGTGGCTACCTTGAGCCCATTTTCTATTAGTCTATCTATAAATTTCATATACATATCTTGTGCCCTTACTGGTTCTTCTGCACTGTCGAATGAAGGGCGGTTACCCTTTTTACAGTCAGCAGATAAGGTAAACTGGGATACGACAAGAAGCTCACCTTTAATGTCCTGAACAGAGAAGTTCATCTTCTCCTGTGCATCTTCGAATATCCTCAGGTTAGATACTTTTTTAACAAGGTATTTAATATCGTTTTCTGTATCGCTTTTTTCAATGCCTAAAAATACAAGCATGCCGTTGCCGATTTTAGCAACAGTATTTCCTTCTATGTCAACCCTTGCCTCAGAAACACGCTGTATTAATGCCTTCATTGCTTAATACCACATCATCTTTTCAAAGTCGGGAGTTGGAACAGTAAGTGCGATATATCCCCTCCATGGACATCGTTCTATCTCTTCACCATTTTTTATAATAGAGATGAACAGGTTTATCTCATCTTTTTCCCTGGCATTTAAATCAATAAATGGGATACCTAACTCAAAAATGTCCTGAACCGCAACATCGCTGATATCTTTTATTTTTTCCCAGGTTTCATCGCTCTTCCTGAAAAGTTCTGCCTTTAAAAAGGGCTTAACTGAAATTATAATTTTAATCTGTGAAGGTTTTACTATATTAATAGAAAATTTAGTATTATCGGGAAGCTCAATGAATGGAATCACAGGGTCTATTCTCAAGAAAAGATTATCTTTGTTGAAGCCATAATAGAGATTAGATAAAATGCTTTCTGCCTTGTGCATGCTTCCGCCGTATTTTTTGATATCCATATAAGCACCCTGGTACCATTCGTAGTAGCTTGTTACAATGCCATCAATCTTGGGTTCTATAAACCCTCTTATCGTGATTACCGGAGATATCCCCCTGTCTTCTCTTAGTACAGGGATGAATAGATGCTGGGGAGTATCTTTTCCAATCTCTTTATAGACCTTAATCAGATTCATTCTGAAGAGTTCGTCAAAATCTTTTTGTGTTTCTGTTGAATGTTCATCGCCATACCACCAATTCCAGTCACTGCCTTCTGCAATATATATCGTCTTCCATGCCTCTGCTAAGTTTTTCTCAGGGTTCATTTTCTGGAATATGTCGAGATCATTCCTTGTTTCCGTAAGATAGTCCCATGCGGTATTGTCTTCCTCATGGCCGATCCATACACCATAATTTGCATTAATCCATGAACCTGCATGGAGTCTGTTCAAAGGTTCGCCTTTATCATGTTCGTTGATGTATTCTGATACCGTGACTGTCTTTAATCTTTTTTCTTTAGACAGTCCTTCATACAGATATCTCAGAAAGTCATCTCCATCGTTTTTATAATATTCCCATGCATTTTCACCATCGAGTATTATGGACAAGAGATGCGGCTTATCTTTTGGCAAGGAGGACCATACCTGTATAAGTCTGTTGATAAAATCCTCTGCTGCCTTTTTTGAATCCCACTTCGGATATACAAAACCGATGAGGTCGGACAGATTATGGTCCCTAAATATAACGGAGACATTCTCAAATGTATATGGCCTGTACAGGATGCCCGGCTCGATGATGTTCCTCGATGCGTCCCTTAGCTGTTTCCCTATTGAAATTGAAAGGATATCCTCGTCAGTTCCGATCCATTTTATCCCTTCATTAGACGCAATCCTTAAAACCTCTTCGCTAACCGAGCCCTCTGATGGCCACATACCTGTAGGTCTGTATCCAAAGAGCCTTTCAAAGTAGTCTATGCCCATTCTGATCTGTTTTTCTGCATCCTCAGGATGGGAGAACCTCTTTTGCGGCAGGTTTACACCAGGCATGGCAATCCTCGCAGAGCTTGTATCACAAAGTAGTGGAAGAATGGGATGATAGAACGGAGAGACAGAAAGTTCGATCTGCCCTCTTTTCACCATCTCACTATACCGAGGAATTATCTCTTTTAAGATAGAAAATTGTTTTGAAATGAGCATATGTTTATCTTCTTCTGTATAGTCTCTGCCTTTATCTACAAGCATTTTAAGAAAAGGGTCTTTTTTTCTGAAAAGCGGATCTATCCAGCAAAGGTTGAAAATAACCTGCAGGTCAAGAAGATCACCATCGCTGAAATATCTTATAGTTCGGATAAGGTCATTTCTTATGAAGTGTAAACCTCTCTTCATAAGTAGTTCATAATATCTCGGGAAGGGCTTTATCATATTGTCCCAGTTTGCGAGGAAGAAATTCTCGAGTATAAATAACCTTTCTTCCATATCCAGTTCAGATGCCTTTTTAAGGGTTAACTCTAAATATTTGTCTTTTGCATTCTTTTCTGTATAGTCTACGATCTGCTCAAGGAGAGAAGGTGTAAAATTATATGTCTGTTTTATATCCGGAAAATCAATAAGGATTTCTGCCATATCAAGGTAATCCTTTGTGCCGTGAAATCTAACCCATGGAAGCCTGTAAAGCCCTGTCACAGGGTCTTTGTAAAATGGCTGGTGCATATGCCAGAGAAACGAGATATAAAGCGGTCTATCTGTCATACTGAAAGATATACTCGTCCGGCTTTGCTAATCCGAAATCCTCTCTTGCATGTTTCTCTGTATAAAAAGGGTCCTCTTTGAGTGAAGTTATCTGTGCCCTGAGCTGCTTATTTTCTTTCGATATCTCTTCTATCTGTGTTTTTAAATGTGTCTTTGTTTTGCTAAGTTCTCTGTATCTAATGATGCCCATATCCCCGAAGATCAAGCTTGTTAAAAGATAAATAAAGCTAAGGAGAATGATGGTGAAAAATATAAGCCTTCTCTTTCTAATCTCCGAGACTACCTGTTTTCTTAAAAGATTAACCGGGCTACCCATTATCTTAAATTATAAAACGTTTCTCTCCCATTTGTCTTCTCCTTTAGCATAAAGCTTGTAGCGTAGGGTATCGCTTTTTGGATCTTGCTCATTTTTTTGGAACATGGATAGCTTCACCATGGACATCTTCTGCTGCTTCCATCAGACCCTCTGAAAGGGTAGGGTGGGCATGGATTGTCTCTGCGATGTCCCTTGTCTTCATGCCTTTTTTTATAGCTATAGCTGCTTCATGTATAATGTCAGACGCATGGGGGCCTATGATGTGTACACCTAATATCCTGTCAGATGCCTCATCTGAGACTATCTTGATAAAACCTGCAATCTCTCCCACTACATGGGCTTTGCCGAGGGACCTGAACTGGAAGTGGCCTGTCCTGACCTTTATGCCTTTTTCTACTGCCTGATATTCCCTTAATCCTACAGAACCTATCTCTGGTGAAGTAAATATTCCGGCTGGAACAACCGTATAATCTATCTTTTCATCTCTACCCATTGCATTTTTTGCAGCTGTTATCCCTTCTTTTGAAGCTACATGTGCAAGCAGCAAACCACCAATAACATCGCCTATAGCATATATGCCGGCTACATTAGTTTCCATCTTTTTATTTACAATAATCTCACTGCGGATGCCTTTATTTATACCGATTGTTTCAAGGCCGATCCCATCACTATTAAAAGCCCTTCCTATAGAGACGAGTACTTTCTCTGCAAATATCTTTTTCCCGTCAGAAAGCAAGGCGTGTACTCCATCATCTTTTACATCTACTTTTTCAACCTTAGCATTTGTATATAGCTTTATCTTTTTCTTCTTTAGTTCTCTTTCAAGTAGTTCTGATATCTCCATGTCTTCTGTAGCAACTGCCCTCGGAAGCATCTCTACAATTGATACTTCAGAGCCGAGTTCTTTAAAGATGCATGCAAATTCACAGCCTATTACTCCAGCCCCCACAATTAAAAGGCTGTTTGGTATATCTGTAAGGTTAATGGCATCATTACTTGAGATTATTCTATCCCCGTCAAATGGGAATGCGGCTATCTGAGACGGCCGTGAGCCTGTTGCTATGATTATCTTATCTGCTGTTACAATATCTTTAGAACCATCTTTTAATGTTACTCTTATCTCTGATGGAGACTGAAGCACCCCTCGTCCTTCCTTAAGTGTTATCCCCCAGCTTTTTAAGAGGTATCTTATACCCTTTACCTGGGTATCAACTACCTTGTTTTTCCTTTCGATAATTTTTGAAAGATTTGGGATTATCTCGCCTTTAAGTTCAATCCCAAAGTCCTCCGATTGTCTCAACTTAGCTAACATCTCTGATGATGCAGCCAGGGACTTTGTAGGTATACAGCCCCGGTTAAGACAGGTCCCCCCAACCTCTGTCTCTTCAATCACTGTTACCTGAGCGCCTAACTGAGCAGCCTTAATTGCAGCAACATATCCCCCGGGACCAGTGCCAAGTACAGCTAATTTCACTTTGCTTCCTCTTCAACATATTTTTCATATTCAGAGGAGTCCATAAGGTCATCGAGTTCCGATATATCATCAATTTCAAGAATAGCTATCCAACCCCTTACGTATGGATCTTCGTTTATTATCTCCGGGGACTCTGAAAGGTCTTCATTTACCTTGATAACTCTTCCGCTCAAAGGAGCGATTATGGATGAAGTTGCTTTTGTTGACTCTATCTCGCCAATCTCGCTATTTATTTCAAAATCCATATCTACCTCTGGCAGGTCAATGTAAACGATATCACCAAGTGCATTTTGTGCATAATCAGTAATGCCAACTATTGCCTTTTTGCCTGATACTTTAACCCATGTGTGTTCTTTGTGGTATTTGAGATCATCCGGATTCATTGTCTCCTCCTTTTGGAAGTTTCTAAACTCTGATTTCTTATCATAGGTTTTTCTTCTTTGTCAAGGAAGTAATACGCTTGACAGATTTTTGGAATAATTTTTATAATTATATACTTTACTTATACCTAAATTGAGCGATTATAATCCCCCTCCCCTCGCCCCTCCCGCCAGAGGAGGGGGGATAACATACTCCTACACCCCTCTCAAGAGGGGATTATATAGATATTCCCTCCCACTTAACGGGGGAGGGTTAGGGTGGGGGTGTTTGATAATAAATTCAACAAGTTCCATGATTATATTATTAGAAAATGAACTTATTAATTCCAGATATACCCGAAGAAGGGCTTGATATAGAACTAAAGGAGACTGTAGAAGCTGATACCATCCTTTCACCTATCAGGGCTCGATTAAAGATAGAGAAAGTTGGTAGCGAGGTTTTAGTAAGAGGTGAGCTTATAGCTGATGTTAAACTTCAATGCAGTAGATGTCTGAAAGATTTTTGGAGTGAGCTATCCATTCCGGTTGATGTCGTATATCATCCTGTTGAAGAGCTTAAAGAAGAAGATAAGCATGAGATTAAGGTTGAAGAGCTTGATATGGATTTTTATTCTGGAGAGGAAATGGATCTGCTTGACCTTATGAGAGAGCAGGTAGTGCTCAATCTCCCTATGAAACCCCTGTGTACTGATTTGTGTAAAGGTATATGTTTAAAGTGCGGGACAGACCTTAATTTAGGTGAATGTAGTTGTAGCGCAAAAGAAATAGATTCAAGACTCGAGGTATTAAAAAAGTTATTAAAGTAATGAAAGGAGTAAAAAATGGCAAACCCTACACATAGACATACAAGGACAAGGAGGGATAAAAGAAGGGCCAATTGTAAAGGCCAACTTCCTAATCTCAGCCTCTGTCCTGACTGCAATGAATTAAAACTTCCTTACAAGGTATGTCCTAATTGCGGCTCATATAATGGCCGCAGAGTTCTCGACATAGTTGAAAAAGAAGGATGAGAATTGCCCTTGATGCGATGGGGGGTGATTATGCCCCTGCTGTTAATATTGAGGGTGCTATCGAGACTGTAAGTGATTTTGAGGATATAGACATCATCCTTGTTGGTGATGAGTTATCTATAAGAGCAGAACTTGATAGTAAAAGATGTCCTCCTAACAGAATATCCATAAGGCATGCCTCACAGACTGTCAGGATGGATGAATCTCCTTCTGTTGCAATTAGAAAAAAGAAAGATTCATCCATAAGAAGGGCCTGCGAACTTGTCAAAAACGGTGAAGCAGATGGCTTTGTGAGCGCTGGCCACTCTGGCGTTGTAATGGCAACAGCACTATTACTCCTCGGAACATCTAATTGCGTTGACAGACCTGCAATAGCAGCAATAATGCCCACCCTAAAGGCGCCGTTTGTTCTTATAGATGCAGGCGCTAATCTTCACTGCAAGCCTGAAAACCTTCTCCAGTTTGCATTAATGGGGAATACATATTGCAGGGTGATCCTCGGAAGGTCAGAACCGAAGGTAGCGCTCGTTAGCACAGGGGAAGAAGACACAAAAGGGAACGAACTTACGAGAGAGGCATTCAAACTTCTGAAAGAAGCAGATAT
>Ga0210022_1000005_pt1 | contig 140708 bp, 140 predicted proteins | sample CryGeymeta201520_FD_183984 | JGI IMG/M metagenome (GOLD analysis project Ga0210022, IMG submission 183984) | Groundwater microbial communities from Crystal Geyser aquifers in Utah, USA - Crystal Geyser metaG 2015-20 (SPAdes) (version 2) | ecosystem: Environmental > Aquatic > Deep subsurface >... | reverse complement strand
ACCATGTAGGTCCTTTAATTGATGCCGATGCAGTAAAAATGTATCAAGAAGCTTTAGAAAGAGTGGTTAAAGAAGGGGGAAAAATACTTGTGGAAGGTGGCGTATTATCCGGCGAAGGCTATGAAAGCGGCTGCTATGTAAAACCTGCAATTGCCGAAGCAAAAAACGAATTTGAAATCGTTCAGCATGAAACATTTGCTCCGGTTTTATATCTAATCAAATATAGTGGTGATGTCTATAACGCTATTACACTTCAAAATGGGGTAAATCAAGGACTTTCCTCTGCAATTATGACAAACAATCTTAGAGAAGCAGAAGCATTTCTTTCACAAGTAGGTAGTGATTGTGGCATTGCAAACGTAAATATTGGTACTTCCGGAGCTGAAATTGGCGGGGCTTTTGGCGGAGAAAAAGAAACCGGCGGCGGTCGTGAAAGCGGAAGTGATGCCTGGAAAGTATATATGCGCCGGCAAACAAATACTATAAATTATACTACTGAGCTACCTTTAGCGCAAGGGATTAAGTTTGATTTGTAAAAATCTTTTTTAAAAAGAAGATAAGATATAAAAAACCGCTTTTTATTACTAAAAAATTCACGGTAATAGGGGTCGGTTTTTTTATGATTAATGACGAGAATGATAAAAAAGAATTTCAATTAGAAAGACAAAGTCCCAAACGCATTTAAAAACTTAACAAATACTTGGCTTGATAGAGAGACAAAACCAACTACTTTTATGCTGTAAATAGTAAAAACGTTTCCAAATGAAAAACCTACTCCTATTTTGCGTCCTACTACTTTTTGTTAGCTGTAATTCAGATACTAATGGCATTCCTTGTACCGAAGAAGCAAGAGCCGGTCTTAATGTTACCGTGCGCGATGCACAAACCACCAATTATTTAGGTATTGGCACTACAATTGTTGCAACAGATGGAACGTATTCAGAAACATTACAATTTATTGAAGGAATAATTCCCAGTTTTGCCGGTGCTTGGGAAAGAGAAGGAAATTATACCTTAACCGTTTCCGCCCAAGGATTTACCACTTTTGTTTCTGAAACAATTACAGTAGCTTCCGATGAATGCCACGTCATACCGCAACAAGTAGAAATAAGCTTACAACCTGAATAGTGTATTAAAATCGGTAGCCTATGCCTAGACCTGCATGAATTTCTATGGCTTCAAAGCGTTCTTTAACTTCATCGCTGAAGTTTCTTCCGACGCTTCCATAAAGTGCAATAATAAAGGAGTTGCTGAAATTCCATTTGTATCCGGAGCCTATACCAATGATGAAAGTGTTCATGTCCGTTTTGACTTTTCGGATGGGTTGCCCGGGCATAAGATCAATAAGCGCTAAATCAGGGTCTTCTTCAAAATCACCAAATCGGTATTTCACAAACGGATTAAAGTACAATCCGGAACCAGGGTTTTCAGTTCCAAAATAGAAATTATAGCCCAATTTCGCACTAGTGGTATGAAACTGTTGGGAACCTTCTTCCGAATGAAAATTGATTCTGTCGTTTATGAGTACTTCAACATCTACAGATTGGTTATAATCAAACAGATATTCATAGCCTACTTCAATGGAGGCAAAAATAATAGTGTTTGCTATATTGAATTTAATTTCGTTATTGGGATATTCCTGAGCAGAAACAGGGACTGTCAAAAAAAAGGATGTCAGAATTAGGAGGACATTTTTCATATAACAAAAAGTTAGTTGTTGCAGCTAATTTAGTAATTTTTCCGATATCAATTTCTTCCTTCCTCTTCAGGATATAATTGAAAAACAAGATCGCTTTGCCAAAATTCTTTTGTGTCTATATCCAAGATGCTGATGGGTCCTTTAAATGCGGCACCTGTGTCCATGTTCCATACGTTTTGTGCTTGTGTTGGGGTTGATTTTCCAATTCGAGTAACAGGGGTATGCCCAATATATATTTCTTTAAATAACCGTAATCGTTTAGGATACCGAATGTCTTGGGGCGATAGACTTTTATCAATTGCAACAGCCATTTCCCAAAGGGTTCTGTCCCAGAAAAAAGTGGTTTTATGAAGCTCATATTCCGGCCCATTCAGGTTTTGAAAGCCGGCGTGAACAAACAATCTGTTTTTTTTGTCTAGGTGAAAATTCACCATATTTTCAAAAAAATCACTATGCAACATTTTCTCTTTTTTTGTAATTTTTTCATAACTTTCGATAGCGCTTTGTCCACCGTTTAATAGCCATTGTTCCGGTTTTTCGTTATACATTAGCCAGCGATGACACAAATCATCGTGATTTCCTCTTAAAAATATACAGGGGTTTGTTTTGGAAATAGCAATTAAAAAAGACACAACTTCCACACTTTCACTCCAACCATCTACAAAATCACCTAAAAAAATGAGGGAGTCTTGCGGGGTTACCTTCGCCTTCCTTATAACTTGTTTTAAAGCTTTAAAACCACCGTGTATATCTCCTACGACTAGTGTTCTACTCATTTCTAATTATAATTTACTTTTCTTAAGATGCGCATGGTTTCTTTATAAGATTGATACACCACACCATTTATATCTTTTAAATAGGATCTTGCATTAATTAGTTTTTCTTTTGCTTCTGAAAAATCATTAAAATAGCACAACAAATAACTAGCTGGCAGATTTTTTAAATCCACCTCCTCTCTTGGGTTTAAGGTTATGTTTTTTTTAATTTTCTCCATCAATATATTGTTGGTGTTATAAATGTGAAATAAGGTTTTTTTGTCAAATTTTGGCGGCTCAAATAATAATTTGGTTTCAATGGAATAAAAACCATTTTCCTGAAAATGAATTTGAAGCTCTTCTAGGGGGTAGTAGGTATGCTTTTTTTGCAAACCCAATTGTACATATTCCACAATCCTAAAATGATCTTCCGTAAAGCTAATGGAAACCTCGTCTAATGCCGAATAAAATAATCGCACTTGTTCGTTGATTAATTCAATATCCACTCTGGAATAAAACACCTTGTCTCCCGCTTTTTTCTTAATTCCAGCCCAACATACCACAAAAATTTCTTTAAACACTTTGTAAGAGGCCTCTAGGTCTTTGTGCCGGTGGTTAACAAAATCTATCACACCGTCTAAGGTCAATTGAATGTTGTTTTTTGCATGGGTTTCAATGCTTTCTACAATTTTTGAATTCACATCTTTAATTTCAATATCAAAAACTTTTGGCATAGAAATACTTCCATCTCTAAAAAAGACGGTTCCACCCCAATATTTCCATATATTTTTTTTAAGTGCCGTAAGTTGGTTTATGGGCCTAATGGTTACAAGTCCAACTACTTTACCTTCGGGCAAATTCGGAAATGGGATATTTTCATAAGCAATTAACGGAGCATTAGTTAGATAAGCGTTCACTAAATTTTGAATTTTGCTGTCGTCAAAAAAGTCCACACCCACAATTTCATTGGTACTATCTTCAATACCTACAACTATGTAGGAATTGTTTTTGGGATTGGAATTGCTCAATGCACAAATATGCTTTAAAAATTTTGCTTTACCTTCTTTGTTGCTTAAATCAAACCGCAACTTTTTATCATAAAAACTGCACTCATCGTTGTGAGCTAATAGGTTTTTGATAAGAAGGCGTTTGTTAATCATTTTTATTTTTTCTTTAAAGTGAGCATTTTGTTGCTCTATATTCTAAATTTTAAATACGTGTTTTGTTTACTATGGTACTACTTGCTTGATCCACACTCATTACCATCAAGTCTGCTATGTTTACATGACTTGGGCGCGTAACCGTAAACCAAATAATATCGGCAATATCTTCAGGTAATAGAGGTTGAAAACCTTGATATACCTTATCTGCACGTTCTTTATCTCCCTTAAAGCGCACTTCGCTGAAATTGGTTTTTACCATTCCGGGATGGATTGCGCCAACGCGAATTCCATTTCCGTTGAGGTCTATTCGCATGGCTTGATTGATGGCGTCAACGGCATATTTACTTGCGCAATATACATTACCGTTAGGATATACTTCCTTTGCAGCAGTAGAACCTATATTTATAATATGTCCTGATTTTTGAGCTATCATTTTCGGAATAATCGCCTTACTTACATAAAGTAGTCCTTTTATATTGATGTCCAACATGGCGTCCCAATCGTCTAAATTTCCGTTTTGGATGGAATCTAAACCGTGGGCGTTTCCGGCATTGTTAATTAAGATGTCAATTTTTGAAAAGGCTTCCGGTACAGTATTAATTTTTTTCAAAACCTCCTTTTTATCTCTAACGTCAAACAAAAGCGAATGCACTTCCGTCATACCTTGAAGTTCATTTACAAGTTTTTTCATACGTTCTTCATTTCTTCCACAAAGAATTAAACGAATTCCGTTTTTAGCAAAAACCCTTGCTGTTGCTTTTCCAATACCTGATGTTGCGCCTGTAATAAGGGCTGTTTTTGTGCTCATTATTTTTATAATTTATTGCCTTAAAAGTAATATAATTATAAATGAAATGGAAGTTAAAACTTAGTTAAGCGCCTAGTTAAACCTTGTTAAATGTAAATTTGTGAGGCAGATAGTGGGTTACTATTGTACCTATTAATATTTAAAAACCTAACTATGAAAAATTTATGGAAATTTAGTTTAGCAATTGCAGTTCTTATTTTTGCGGTTGCTTGTAGTAATGATGACTCCTCAGAAGCGGGAAAGGCGAGAGTAGCTGTTAGTTTGACAGATGCTCCCGGCGACTATGATGCTGTTTATGTTGACGTACAGGATGTGGTTATTAAATATAGCGATAGTGAAGGGGAAGTTTCAATAGGCGCAATAAACGCAGGAATTTATAACCTATTAGAGCTAACAGGAGGCGTAAGCGTTTTATTGGTTAATGATGAAATTCCTTCCGGTCACATTAGTCAAATGCGATTAATTTTAGGATCGGAAAACAGTGTAGTGGTTGATGGTGTTTCATATCCACTTGCAACACCAAGCGCAGAACAATCCGGTTTAAAATTGCAAATTAATGAAACATTAGAACCAGGAATATTCTACGAGTTTATTTTAGATTTTGATGTAGAAGAATCTATTGTTGTTCAAGGTAACGGAAGTTATGTATTGAAACCGGTAATTCGAGCAAGTACGGTAGCTGAAAGCGGAGCTATAACAGGATTTGTACTTCCACTGAACACGCAAACCCTGGTAACAGCTACTAATGCAAACACTACTATTTCTGCATATACTAATCTGCAAGGAAAATTCTTTTTACACGGAGTTCCTGATGGAATTTATACTGTAACTATACAGCCGGAAATCATTTCCGGATTAGAAACTGTTGTACTTACTAATGTTGAAGTTTCCAATGGATTGGTTACAGATCTTGGTACAACAACATTGCTATAGTCTTTTATTCACATATAAAATGGGAAGCAGCACAATTTTGTGCTGCTTTTTATTTTTAACCAATTGTTAACAGGATAACTGCAGATAATTTTCCAATTTGCAGCATCAAAAAATACAACCCTATAAAATGATTAAATTATGGAAGAAACTAGCGCATCTATTGATATTGGAGTACTTAATGAAAAAATAGAAAAAGAGAGTGCTTTTGTAGATATTTTGACGATGGAGATGAATAAAGTCATCATTGGTCAAAAACATATGATAGAACGGCTTTTAATTGGCTTGTTAGGACAAGGACATATATTACTGGAAGGGGTTCCGGGACTTGCAAAAACACTTGCTATCAATACACTTTCGCAAGCGGTTCATGGGTCGTTTAGCAGAATTCAATTTACACCAGATTTATTGCCGGCTGATGTTATAGGAACCTTAATTTATAACATGAAACTCAATGATTTTAGTATTAAAAAAGGACCCATTTTTGCCAATTTTGTTTTAGCTGATGAAATTAATAGAGCTCCCGCTAAAGTGCAATCTGCTCTTTTGGAAGCAATGCAGGAAAAACAAGTTACCATTGGCGAAGTGACCTATAAATTAGACCAGCCTTTTTTAGTAATGGCCACCATGAATCCTATTGAGCAAGAAGGAACCTATCCGCTTCCTGAAGCACAAATGGATCGTTTTATGCTAAAAACTGTCATCAAATATCCTCAGATGCAGGATGAGCAACTTATCATAAGACAAAACTTAAAAGGTGCTTTTGATACCATTAATCCTGTAGTTACCTTAGATCAAATTTACCGGGCACAAGCAGCTGTGCGTGAAGTGTATATGGATGAGAAAATAGAAAAATATATTTTAGATATTGTTTTTGCTACCCGGAATCCGGAAATATATAACCTTGCTGACCTTAAACCTTTGATTAATTACGGCGCCTCACCTCGTGGAAGTATCAACCTGGCAATTGCCGCAAAATGCTATGCTTTTATTAAAAGAAGAGGATACGTCATTCCTGAAGACGTTAGAGCAGTTGTTCATGATGTCCTTCGTCATAGAATAGGCATCACCTACGAAGCTGAAGCTGAAAATATAACTTCAGAAGATCTTATCAATAAAATTGTAAACCAAATTGAAGTGCCTTAGAGAATGGTTTTTGGCTATTTGAAAAAAGTTACCGTCGTTTTATCAACGAAACTGGCTTAAAATTTTCAAAATCATTACAAACAGAAATGGACACAAAGGAATTACTAAAAAAAGTTAGAAAAATTGAAATTAAGACCCGCCGTCTTAGTGACAATCTTTTTGGTGGCGAATACCACACCACATTTAAAGGTCGTGGTATGACTTTTAGTGAAGTACGTCAGTATCAATTTGGCGATGATGTTAGAAATATTGATTGGAATGTTACCGCTAGATATAACGAACCCTTTATAAAAGTTTTTGAAGAAGAACGCGAACTTACTTTGATGCTGTTAGTAGATGTCAGTGGCTCTGAATATTTTGGCTCTACCCTACAATTTAAAAATGAAATAGTAACCGAAATCGCCGCAACACTTGCCTTTTCTGCCTTACAGAATAACGACAAGATAGGGTTAGTGCTTTTTACCGATGAAATGGAATTGTACATTCCACCTAAAAAAGGTAAATCACACGTACTTCGCATCATAAGAGATTTGATTGAGTTTGAACCTAAAAGCAAAAAAACCAATATAGAAAAAGCATTACAATTTCTGTCAAATGTGATGAAAAAGAAAGCCATTGTTTTTGTTATTTCCGACTTTATAACTGATGAGGATTACAAAAATGCCTTGCGGATTGCTTCCAAAAAACATGACCTTACCGGAATAAGAATATACGATGAATTAGAACTTAGCATCCCAAATTTAGGAGTGGTTCAAATGGATGATGAAGAAAGTGGCGAAACCATGTTAGTTGATACCACCTCAAAAACAGTTAGAAATAACTATGCGAAATACTATCGCGAGAAAGTAAATTTTTTCCAAGAAACCTTTAGCAGAAGTGGTGCCGGCACAATGGATTGCAGAGTGGATGAAAGTTATGTGAAAAAATTATTGGGTTATTTTAAAAGAAGAGCATGAGTAATAACGAGTTAGGATTTAATATGTTTAAACCGCAATGGACTTTTGTGCTATTTGCCTGTTTACTAGGTTTTTTCTCAGGATTCTCTCAAGTAAAATCCAGTATTGATACAACATCCATACGTATAGGCGAAGAAATAAAATTCAGCATCTCTATCGAGGCAGATTCTTCAGCAAGAGTAACATTCCCCGAAGGGCAAACCTTTTTACCCTTAGAAGTCATCGAATTTTATAGCATAGACACCACTTTTGAACAAGCAAAAATCCGGCTTATTAAAAAATATGGACTTACTCAGTTTGACTCCGGAAAGTATGTCCTTCCTCGTCAAGCAATAAAAATTAACGAAACTGTTTTCTATACAGACTCTCTTTTAGTAGAAGTTGCTGATGTCGTTGTGGATACCACGAAACAAAAAATGTTTGATATTAAAGCGCTTATAGACGTGCCTCCTGTAAAAGGAGATTGGTTGCGTTATTTGCTTTGGATTGTACTGGCATTGCTAGTTATAAGTGGAATTATTTATTTACTTATTCAAAGAAAAAAGAAAATAGAAGAAGCCAAAAGACAATTGCCGCCTTATGAAGAAGCTTTAGTTGCACTACAAACCCTTGACAATTCAGAATATCTAAAAAACAATCAAGTAAAAGATTACTATTCTACTCTTACCGAAATCGTAAAACGATATTTAGATAGAGAAGTAGATGAAGCAGCTTTAGAAAGCACTACCGAGGAACTAATTGACCGACTAAAATTACACAAGGATTCCGGACACTTAGATTTTGACCAAGAAACCATCGCCAAATTAAATCTAATTCTAAAAAGAGCCGATTTAATAAAATTTGCTAAAATGCAAATGGAGTCTGGTCAAGCTCAATTAGATAGAAAAGACATAGAAAACATCATCAATGAAACCCATGAAGTCATTCCGGAACCCACAGAAGAGGAGTTATTACAAGATGCCCTATATCAAGAACAGCTTTTAAAGAAAAAGAAAAAGAAAAAACAAACAATAATTATCGGCTCGATGGTTTCTCTACTCCTCGTTGCATATGTTGTCCTGTCGTTAGTATTTGGACTTCAAACGGTAAAAGATACCATCTTTGGAAACTATACGAAAAGTCTGGCAGAAGCAACCTGGATAAAAAGTGAGTATGGAAGTCCTGCGGTAATTTTAGAAACCCCAGATGTTTTATTTAGAGAAATAGATACTATCTCCCACGCCATTCTTTCAAAAGGTTTAGAGGATGTATTTACCTTTGGAGACATTCAAAACAAAGTATTTATACTTGTGGGATCTACAAAAATTTCAGATGGACAACAAGTAAATCTAGAAACTGTTTTAGAAGAAAAATTAATGCTTTTAGAAACCAATGGTGCCACAAACCTGATTGTTAAAAACGAACCATTTTCAACGGAAAAAGGAGTTTCGGGAATACGTGCCTATGGGGAATTTAATATTCGGGTTGCCGATAATAAATTTAAAAAAGAAAAAAGCGAATACGAACTTCTATTATTTGCCCAAGATGGAGCAATTCAGGTTATTTTAATTGTCAATGAAAAAGACGATTTATACGCTAAACAAATAAAAGAACGTATTTTAAAATCAGTAGAATTAGAAGTAATTAAGAAACAATAACAATGAATTTTGAGTTTGTAAATCCCGAATTTTTTTGGTTGGCACTTCTTCTGCCCATAGCCATAGCTTGGTATGTGTGGAAAAAAAACAAACTCACGGCATCTTTAAAACTATCCACAGTTAAAGGATTTCAAACAGGGGCTAACTGGAAAGCTAAATTACGACCATTTTTGTTTGTACTTCGTTTGATGGCTTTATCGCTTTTAATTACAGCATTGGCACGCCCTAGAAATGTGGATGTTACTACTAAAATTAAAAAAACACAAGGCATTGATATTGTTATGGCAATAGATATTTCGGGCAGTATGTTAGCGCGTGATTTAAAACCCAATCGTTTAGAGGCACTAAAAACCGTTGCAACAAGATTTGTATTAGATAGACCTAATGACAGGATAGGCATTGTAATTTATGCCGGAGAAAGCTATACACAAACCCCATTAACCTCAGACAAGTCTATCATTGTAAAATCAATAAAGGAAATAACCTATAGCGATGTTATTGAAGGAGGAACCGCTATAGGTATGGGTTTAGCAACTGCAGTAAACAGACTAAAAGACAGCAACTCTGAAAGCAAAGTGGTTATTTTACTAACCGATGGCGTTAATAATTCGGGATTTATCGACCCAAAAATAGCATCAGAGTTAGCGGTAGAATTTAAAATTAAAGTGTATGCAATAGGCTTAGGCACTACTGGAACAGCACTTTCACCGGTTGCTATAAACCCTAATGGCACCTTTCAATATGCTAATGTACCTGTTGAAATAGACGAAGCATTGCTAAAAGAAATAGCTAAAGCAACCGGCGGGCTATACTTTAGAGCCGGAAGTAACACCAAGCTTGAAGAAGTATATGAAGAAATAAACAAATTAGAAAAAACCGATATTGAAGAATTTCAATACACTAATTATGACGAAAAATACCGCCCCTTTGCTATTTGGGCAGCAATTTTAGTGGCATTTGAAATGCTTTTACGTTTCACCATTTTTAGAAGTTTTATATAAATGTATCAATTTGAAGCACCATATTATTTTTACTTCTTAGGAATACTTCCCATCCTATTGCTATTTTTCGCTCTTTATTTGGTGTGGAAAAAAAGAGCCCAAAATCGTTTTGCCAATAAAAAAGCCATAAAAAAATTGAGTACAAATCGTTCCGGATTTAAATTGGCATTAAAAATAAGTTTTATTTTACTCGCATTATTCGCATTAGTAATCGCTTTGGTAAACCCTAAAATTGGCACAAAAATAGAAGAAGTAAAACGAGAAGGTGTAGATTTGGTATTTGCAATGGATGTTTCAAAAAGTATGCTAGCGGAGGATATTGCACCAAATAGATTAGAAAAATCCAAACAACTTGTTTCACAAATATTAAGCAATCTTGGTGGAGATCGAGTAGGAATCATAGGGTATGCTGGAAGCGCATTTCCACAATTACCCATTACCACTGATTTTAATTCGGCGAGGATGTTTTTAAACGCTATGAATACCGATATGGTTTCTTCCAGAGGTACTGCCATAGCCGAAGCAATAAACTTAGCAAAAACCTATTACAATGACGAAGACCAAACCAATAAAGTATTAATCATTCTTACAGATGGCGAGGATCATGAAGGAAACGTATCAGCAGAAGCCTTGGAAGCTGCAGAACTTGGAATAAAAATAATAACCATTGGTGTAGGAACCGTTTCAGGAGGACCAATTCCCATAAAACAAAACGGAATTTTACAGGAATATATGCGCGACCAAAACAATGAAAGGGTCGTTACAGCGCTAAATGAAACAACATTGATAGAAATTGCAAACCAAACCGGCGGCGAATATATTAAAGGAGATGTAACTTCTCAAGTAGTAGATAAAGTAAAAGAGTTATTAAACAACATGGACAAAAAAGAATTTGAAGCAAAACAGTTTGCCGATTTTCAAGACCAGTTTCAATGGTTTATTGGAGCGGCAATCTTTTTTCTCTTTTTTGATATATTCTTTTTAGAGCGCAAAACAGTTTGGCTTCAAAAACTAAATTTATTTAATGAAAATAAAAAGCAAGAAGGTAATTAAAACGTTGATGATAGTTTAAATTAAAAATCTAAAAATTAGAACACTAAATACAATGCATAAAATAGTTTTCTTACTAGCACTTCTTTTTACTGCTTTTGTTTCTTCACAAACAAAAGAAGAACTAGCGCTTGAAAAAAAATCTAATAAATTACTATATAAGGCAAGAAGTAATTTTGAAAAGGGAAATTTTTCAGAAGCGGAAGCTAACTACCGAAAAGTAATTGCACTAGATTCAAAAAATACCACAGCAAATTATAACTTAGGTCATGTCTATTACAAAAATAAAAAAAATAGCGAAGCTGGAAAACGCTTTGTACAAGCAGCAGAAGTAGCTACTACAAAAGAGGAAAAACATAAAGTATATCACAATTTAGGAAATACATTTATGAATGACAAAAATTATAAAGCCGCTGTAGAAGCCTATAAAAATGCACTTCGAAACAATCCAACTGATGAGGAAACCAGGTACAATTTAGCTCTTGCAAAACAAATGTTAGAGCAACAAGGCGATGATGGCGGAGGCGAAGACGAAAAAGAAGAACAAAAAAAGGACAAACAAGAAGATAAACAAGACAAAAAAGAGGGGGACAACCAAGAAGAAAATCAGGATCAGAACAAAGGCGATGAGCAGGAAAAGGAAAAGGAAAAGGATTCCCAAAACAAAGAAGATAAAGAAGATTCTAAAGAAGAGAAAAATGACCAAGGAAAACCCCAACAAGTAGAAGGACAATTATCGCCACAACAAATACAAAGTTTGTTGGAGGCTATGAATAATCAAGAAAAAAAAGTACAAGACAAAATAAATGCAGAAAAACAAAAAGGAGTAAAGACAAAACCAGAGAAAGATTGGTAAGCCTATATTTTATTAAAAAAATTAAATAATGAAACTCAAATTTATACTTCTATCGACACTTATTTTACTAGCAACAAGCGGTGTCTTTGCGCAGGTAAAATTTGAAGCTAAGGTGAGCAAAAGCTCTCTTGGCATAAACGAGCGTTTGCGTGTAGATTTTGAAATGAATCAAGATGGTGATAATTTTCAACCACCCAATTTTCAAGGTTTTCGTGTGGTGGGCGGACCTAATCAATCCATAAGCAACTCTTGGATAAATGGTAGGCGAACCTACTCTAAAACATTTAGTTACTTTCTGTCTCCTACTGCTAGAGGCAAATTCACCATTGGCCAAGCCACAATACAAATTGATGGAGAAACTTTTAAAACAGTACCTATTAACGTTGAGGTTACAGCCGCTGTTGACCAGCCAAAAGATGGCGAAAACCCAGACTACCTAACCAGCGAAAACATTCACCTTGTAGCAGAAATATCTAAAACCAACCCTTATTTAAACGAAGCGATTACGGTGGTTTATAAACTCTACGTTTCCCCAGAAACAGCTGTGAGTGGCTGGAGAGAAATTGACAATCCAAAGTTTGCCGATTTCTGGAGCCAAAACACAGACAATAAGCAGTTTCAAGTATATGAAGGCACCTATCAGGGCAAGCCCTACCGCTATGCTATTTTAAGAAGCACGGTTTTATACCCACAAAAAACCGGCAAATTAGAAATAGAACCTCTATCTCTAGATGTTCAGGTAGAGGTCCGTACCAACCGCAGAGACATTTTTGGAAGACCATTTATGACTCATGTAAATAAAACAGTATCTGCCGGTACAAAAACAATAGAGGTAAAACCATTACCTAATGAATCCATGCCTGCAAATTTTTCGGGTGCCGTAGGTAAATTTGATTTTAAAGTAAAAGCAAATAAAACCAAATTAGACGCCCGAGAATCTTTAGAAATTCTTGTAGAAGTTTCAGGAAATGGTAATTTAAAACTCTTCAAACCACCACGTTTAGTTGCCCCAAACAACATTGAGGTTTATGAGCCCGAATTTCAAGAAAAAGTCACCACCACAGACAAAGGAATGCGAGGCAGTATCTCTGAAAACTATACTATAATTCCACAGTTTAAAGGAAATTATCCAATTAAACCTTTGGTGTTTACTTATTTTGATATAGAATCGGAAACCTACAAAACCATCACTTCCGATGAAATTATAATTGAAGTGGAAAACGGACCTGTTACCGGAGATTCTTCTTCAATAACGGCAACAAATTCCAACAAAAAAGCAGTTATTTTAACCGAAGACCAATTCAAATACATCAAACTTAAGCCAGAATTAAAAGCTATTAATTCGGCACAATTTTTTAAATCGCCATTATTTTGGTCTTTGTTGACGGGGCCACTAGTATTAATTCCATTATTTATTTTAATAGGAAAAAAACGCAGAGAATTAGAAAATGATGTAGAAGGCAAACGCTTAAAAAAAGCAAACAGATTGGCTAGAAAATATCTTTCAGAAGCGAAGAAAAACAGCCACAACCAAAAACAATTTTATGAGTCGTTAGAACGTGCGTTACACAATTATTTAAAAGCAAAATTATCTATAGAAACTTCAGAATTTTCAAAAGAAAGAATTAACAGCTTATTACAAGAACGTAGGGTAGAAGCGCAAGTAAGCGAAAATTTCATCAGCATTTTAAAAAATTGTGAATACGCCAGATATACCCCTGCAACCGATGGCACCATACAGCAAGATTATGAAAAGGCGGTACAAGTAATATCAACCATTGATAAACAAATAGCATAGCCATGAAAAAGATATTCATTCTATTATTTATTGGTTTTACATTGCTAGGGTTTTCGCAAAACGAAGAAAAATTTTTTCAAGGAAGAGATTTTTATAAAGAAGCCCAATATGAAAAAGCCATTTCGGTTTGGGAGTCTATTTTAGATTCCGGAGAACATTCTGCAGCATTGTATTTTAATTTGGGAAATGCCTATTATAAATTACATCAAACAGCACCAAGCATTTATTTTTATGAAAAAGCTTTACTGTTGGCTCCTAACGATAAAGAAATTTTAAACAATCTGGCATTTGCTCAAAACATGACCATTGACGCCGTTGAAGCATTACCGCAAAATATATTTACTAAATGGTATAATAATAGTCTAGGCACCTTTACATTTAATGGTTGGGCTTGGATTTCAATTGTATGTATCCTCCTATTTGTCATTCTTTTTTTGAACTACTATTTTGCGTATTCTGAATTTAAAAAGCGATTTTACTTTTCTACTTCTCTTTTTTGTTTGATTTTTGGAATTGGAAGTTTTGTTTTTGCTTACGTTTCCTATGAACAATTCACAAACAATCGTTCTGCCATTATTTTTGCTGAAAGCACCGAAGTAAGAAGTGAACCATTACTTCGAAGCCAAGTGTCTTTTACCTTACACCAAGGAACAAAAGTAAGTATCACCAATGAAGATGGAGAATGGCAACGAATAGAATTAGCAGATGGAAAAGAAGGATGGATGCTAAAAACAGAGTTGAAGGAGCTTTAAATCAAACCACAAACTATGGATACCTATTATAAATCATTACTAGATAAAAATAAGGAATGGGTTAAAAGCAAACTAGATTTAGACCCGGAATATTTTCAAAAACTTTCAAAAGGGCAATCACCACCATTGTTATGGATAGGTTGTGCAGATAGTAGAGTGCCTGCAAATGAAATTATAGGCGCCCAGCCAGGCGAAGTTTTTGTACACAGAAACATTGCAAATCTTGTTGTGCACACAGATATGAACATGCTTAGCGTGGTTGATTATGCCGTAAATGTATTAAAAGTAAAACACGTCATAGTTTGTGGTCATTACGGTTGTGGCGGCATACAGGCTGCTATGAGCAGTAAATCTTTTGGATTGATAGATAACTGGATTAGGCATATAAAAAACACCTATAGGCTGCATCAAGAGGAATTAGACAGCATTAAAGATGAAAATAAACGCTTTGATCGTTATGTTGAACTTAATGTTTGGGAGCAGGTTTTTGATCTTGCTAAAACTTCCATTATACAAAACGCATGGAATAGTGGTCAGGAATTAAGTTTACACGGTTGGGTGTATTCTATTAAATATGGCATAGTAAAAGAAGTAATCTCTAAATTAAAAAACAATTCCCAGCTGGATACTGTTTATCAATTGGATTTTTAAAAATTTATATAGCGTTTTCTTCTGAAATAATATGCTAATCTTCCTCGTTTTTTTCCGGAAAGTATTCTTGAAATACGTTTAATAATTTAGGAAGCACCATTGGAGCAATCGATTCTATTGGTTTATATAACATGGATGCTTCCCTTTTTTCTTGTGATAAAAAAGAAAATTCTTTGCCAAGTGTATTTATAAAAAGAATCAATACACTGGCAAAAAAAGCCATTTTTAAAAACCCAAAAATTCCACCTAGTAACCTGTTTAGCATTCCTAGTGCAGCAAAGGATACTACTTTTGTCAAAGCCCTAGCCAAAAGAGATACAAGAATAACAATTACAATAAAAGTAATAGCAAATGCAGCTAAATTTGTGGTTTGTTCTTCCCAATCGGTAAACTTTATCAATAAATCAGAAGCAAAATGCGAAAAATAAATAGCTCCCCAAACCCCTAAAACAAGACCAATAAGCGATGCTAGTTCCACTAAAAACCCATTTCGAAGACCTTGTAATACTCCTATTACAAGAAAAATACCAATAATAATATCTATACTATTCATATGCCCATCAATTTAGGGTAAATATAGTAAATTGTACTACTTCTGCTTCGTATCTTTGTAAACTAATAACCAAAATTATTTTTTGAAAAGTAATTCTATCATTTTTTCAGCTATTAGAAAATACTATAAACTATTTACAAACAACTAATCATAATAAATGGCTAGAGACGAACAATTAAAACAACGTTGGGAAACCTTAGTAAAATTTCTTAGTAATAAATTTTCAGATGGAGAGCCTCTCGATTTAGATGCCATTATATTTCTTGTAGGCTTACAAGAATTTGGAAAATTGAACCGAAGTTTTAAAAAAGATGAAAAACTGGATTTAATGCATATTGCCATTTGCCGATTATTAGAGCCCTATGGTTACTATGCATTTGATTATCAAGACGAGGATGGTTGGCCACATTATACCGTAAAAGAGCATTTGCCAACACTAAAAGCCGGCGAACAATCTGTCTTGATGAAAGAAGCTATTGTTAGTTATTTTGTAGAAAAAGAAGTTATTTCATAACCATTTAAAAATTTACACACGCTTTCAGACTTTATTTTATTCATGCCTATTTTCCTTTAAGGCCAAAACAAGGAATCTAGATGTCCTTATGAAATAAACTGTAACTAAATAAATATATTTTTCCTAAATTTACCCTAGCTTAAACCGCCGTATTATGATGTTGGATAAAATAAACAAAGCCATCAATGAAGCTGAAACATTTTCAGCCACAACACTACAGGAAGTAGATGATTTCAGAATTAAATACCTTGGTAAAAAAGGCTTGCTTAATGAATATTTTGCCGCATTTAAAGAGGTACCTAACCAACAAAAAAAAGAATTTGGGCAAACCATTAACAAGCTAAAGCAAGTTGCACAAGACAAAGTAGATGCGTTAAAGGTGGCATTAGAAAGTCAAGTGGAAGAAAAAGGGGTTTATGGCGACTTAACACGTCCGGGAGAACCTATAACCATAGGCGCAAGACATCCAATATCTATTGTAAAAAACAGAATAACAGAAGTGTTTTCCAGAATAGGCTTTAACGTTTCTGAAGGTCCTGAAATGGAGGATGACTGGCATAACTTTACCGCATTAAATCTCCCGGAATACCACCCGGCAAGAGATATGCAGGACACCTTTTTTATTCAAACCAATCCAGATGTGCTTTTACGTACACATACCTCATCAGTGCAAGTTCGCTATATGGAAAACAACCAGCCACCCATTCGCACCATTTCTCCGGGAAGAGTTTTTCGAAATGAGGCTATTTCTGCCCGATCTCATTGTATTTTTCACCAAGTAGAAGGACTTTATATTGACAAAGACGTTTCCTTTGCTGATTTAAAACAAACCCTTATTTACTTTTGTACAGAGATGTTTGGAAAATCAAAAATACGTCTTCGCCCTTCTTATTTTCCTTTTACGGAACCAAGTGCTGAGGTAGATATTTATTGGGGACTAGAAACCGAAACCGATTACCGAATTACAAAAGGAACCGGATGGTTAGAAATTATGGGTTGTGGTATGGTAGATCCTAATGTATTAAAAAACTGCGGAATAGATCCTGATATTTATAGTGGTTTTGCTTTTGGGATGGGCATAGAACGTATCGCCATGTTACTATATCAAATAGGCGATATTAGAATGTTTTATGAAAATGACCTTCGGTTTTTAGAACAATTTAGAAATGCGCTCTAATCTATGCGAAAAGACATTCATATTCCCAAAGTTAAAGATGTTTTTATTGTAGCAGTAAAAGAATGGGATACTGAATTTTTGTCTCAAAATTGGTTTGTGTATTTGATTAATGATGGTGATAAGTCATTAGAAATTACCATGGTTGTTTCAAGAGGCTATACTAAAAATCAAAAAACGGCAACCTTACGGCACGCATTTGGATTAATTTCACCAAAATCCTTTAAGAAAATTGAATTACTAATGGAGGAGGTTTTTACTTTTACAAATGAATTTTTGGTCACATATTTTATTGGTGAGACCCTCTTCGAGAAAACTTTTGTTTTTCCGCCAAATACCATATTGGAAAAAAATCAACAAGTAATACCGATTTTAGATGTACATGGAGTTTTGGCAATTTAATTCAATTTTTCTGTTAATTTTTTAAACACACTTTTTGGGTCTTTATTCTCGTAAAGTATTTCATAAACCGCATCTATAATTGGTGTTTTTGCTTTATTCTTTTGGTTGAGTAACCAGGCACTTTTTGTGGCATAATAGCCTTCAGCTACCATGCTCATTTCCATTTGAGCACTTTTTACGGTATATCCTTTTCCTATCATATTCCCAAACATTCGGTTTCGACTAAAAGTAGAATAACCGGTAACTAATAAGTCACCTAAATAAGCAGAATCATTAATGTTTCGCTTCATTTTATACACCTTTCGTATAAATTTTTTCATCTCTCTTATGGCATTGCTCATCAATACACTTTGAAAGTTATCGCCATATCCTAGACCGTGAGCAATACCTGCAGCTATTGCGAAAATATTTTTGAGCATTGCGGCATATTCTGTACCAATAACATCATCGCTAATGGTGGTTTTAATGTTGTTGCTACTTATGTATTTTGCTATAAGTTTTGCTTTTTGCTTGTCAGCGCAGGCAAGAGTTAAATAGGATAAACGTTCAAGGGCAACTTCTTCTGCATGACAAGGTCCGGTAAGGACTCCAATATTTTCTATAGGAATATTGAAATATGTGTGAAAATGTTCTCCTACAATAAGGCTTGATTCCGGAACAATTCCTTTAATTGCAGAAAATATTATTTTGCCTTCCAATGAAACAGAAAGTTTGTCTAATTCGCCTTTTAAAAATGCCGATGGAATTGCAAAAATGATAATATCTGCCGCTGCTATGGTTGTGTTAATGTCGTTACTGAGCTTTAGTTTTGTGGTGTTAAAAGTTACCGAGCTTAAATAATTAGGATTATAGCCCTCTTTTTTAATATGTTCTAAAGCATAAACACTTCGCATATACCAACCTACAGTATCTAGATTTTCGCATAGCATTTTTACAATAGCTGTTGCCCAGCTACCACCGCCAATAACAGCAAATTTTGGATGTTCCTTCATTAATTCAATATTCTATAAAAACAAACGTACATAATTTTTACGCTTTTGCAAAGGTAACATTTTGTTATAGTTTTAGAAACCCTTTAGCAACTATAAATTTAACATCGAATTAGCATTTTAAGCACAATCTATCTTTTGTCTTTAGCGTTATCCTATAAGGAAACCAAGGTACAATATCCGATATTTTGGATAATATGTATAGGTTTTTTGGTTGGTTATTTAGTTTGAAAGCCGCTCTAGTTTATAAAACCGGAGCGGTTTTTGTTTTTTAATTATTTTTTATAAAAATTCATTTCATCGATGTATTTCCAAACTGCATCCGGAAGCATTGGCACAATATTTTTACCCTCTTTAATGGCTTTTCTAATATGTGTAGAAGTTATTTCCATAATGGGGGCTTTTATGGGATGAATTTTTGGATGGTTTTTTAAAAATATACTCTCTTCTTTATTGGCAATGCGAGGATACACATATATATCATGATTTTGTAAAATAATTTCATGGTTTTTCCATTTGTGAAAATTATTTAAATTGTCTTCACCCATAATCAATGAAAATGAATAATCAGGATACGTGTCAGATAAATGTGCTAGAGTATTAACGGTATAATTGGGTTGCGGAAGTTTAAATTCTATATCGCTTGGTTTTAATTTATTATACCCTTCGCATGCTCTTCTTACTAATTCTAGCCGGTGGTAATCTTCCAGCAAACTGTTTTTCTTTTTTAAGGGGTTGTGTGGGGTAATAACGAGCCAAATTTCGTCTAAATTACTGTGCTCGGCTATATGATTTGCAATTATGAGATGCCCAATGTGAATTGGGTTAAAGGTGCCAAAAAACAAACCTATTTTTTTCATCACTCTTTTTGCTAGGGGGGTTACTTTTCAATAAATTGTTTTACCAAATCGTGGGCTTCTTGTAAAGCAATTTGCAAGTCGTTATTTTCAATTATATAGTCAAATTGTGGTGCAGTGGCTAGTTCAATCGATGCTTTGGCAATGCGCATATTAATTTTATCATCGTTTTCTGTTTTACGTTCTTTTAAACGGCGTTTTAGCTCATCCACACTTGGGGGTTTAACAAAAACTGCCAATGTTCTATCCGGATATTTTTTTTTGATTCGCAAGCCTCCAACGACATCTATGTCAAAAATTACGTTTTTTCCTTTTTTCCAGATGCGTTCAATTTCGCTTTTTAAAGTACCATAAAAATTATCGCGATATACTTCTTCCCATTCCAGAAAATCGTCGTTTTTAATGTGTTGTTTAAATTCTTGAAAAGTAATAAAATAGTAGTGTTTTCCATCTTCTTCCTCTTCTCTTGGTTCTCTGGAAGTAGCAGACACAGAAAATTCTAGATTCAAATCGTTTTGAGCCAGCAAATGTTGAACAATCGTTGTTTTTCCGGATCCCGAAGGAGCTGAAAAAACAATAAGTTTACCTTGTTTTTTCATTACAATACATTGAGCAATTGCTCTTTTATTTTTTCGAGTTCGTCTTTCATTTGCACTACTAGTTGTTGCATGCTAGCAAAATTTGATTTAGAGCCGATAGTGTTTATTTCTCTACCAATTTCTTGTGAGATAAAACCTAACTTTTTACCGTTAGAATCTTCAGAGTTGATGGCTTTAGTAAAGTAGTTTAAATGGTTTTCCAGACGTACTTTTTCTTCAGTGATATCATATTTTTCTAGGTAATAGATTAATTCTTGCTCGAAACGATTTTCATCTACTTGCTCTTTAAGCTCGCTAACGGCTTTTCGAAGGCGTTCTTTAACACCGGCAATGCGTTCCGGGTCAATTGCAATAACTTGTTGCAGTAATTGAGAGATATTGGTTATGCGTAATTGAATGTCTTGTGCCAGCACTTTCCCTTCGTCTAATCGATATAGATTTATTGCTAATAAAGCCTCGTCTGTAGCCGTCAAAATGTGTTTAAATTCTTCTTCATCAATTTCTTCTCGATCGGTTTTTAAGGCATCGGGCATTCTTATTGCCATTTTAAGTAATTCGGTGCGATCGCCGTTTACAACTAAGCTTAGTTGTTTGATGTATTCATCCACCACAGGAATATTTATTTGCGTTGAAGTTTCTTCACCGTTAAGTTCAATATATAAACTATAATCTACTTTACCACGCTCTAGAGCCTGTGCTATTTTTTTTCGAAGCACTAAATCTTTTTCTCGGTATGAAGATGGTATGCGAGCATTTAAGTCTAAACTTTTAGAGTTTAATGATTTTATTTCTACTGTTATTTTTTTATTAGGAAGTTGAATTACTGCTTTCCCAAAACCTGTCATGGAATGTATCATAGCTTTGTTTTATAGTTGTACAAAGGTATTAAAAAGGATGATAATGCAAAGGAGAGAATGAGCTAATGCTTTTTCTTTTCAGCTTAATGCTTGCTATTAAATTTGAAGAAGCATTACATCCTATCCATATACCAGTTTAATTGTTTTTCTATTTTCTTAAAACTAAAAATGGAGGAAATAATTTTTTGCAGACGGATAAAAGCTGTTTCGCTTTTTACCACATAATCATAAGCACCGTGGTGCATACAACTTATAGCAACATCAATTTTATCTTGTATAGACAACATCACTACCGGTATATCCGGATGTGATGCTTTTATTTTGTCTAAGGTTTCTATGCCATTCATTGCGTTTTTTTCTATGCCATCTAGGTAATAATCTAAAATAATTATATCAGGATTGTTGGATAAATTTTCTAAACAAAGTTCTCCTGTAGGGTAGGTTTCAATAATAAAATCGCCGTGTTGAAGAAATTCAATTTCTAATAATTTTAACGATACCGCATCGTCATCAACTAGAAAAAGTTTAATTTTTCCGGGCTGCAGAGGGTTTTTGGTTCTAGTATCCATGGGTATTATTTTTAATTGCATTAAGTTCTGTTTTTAATTCATCGCAAGCAAGCAAACATACTTTTTCTAATTGGGTCACTAAATCTGAAATTTCTTCTGTATGTTCTTGGTTACTTGCGTATTCTTGAATCTTTCTTGCCATGTTTTCATAATCAATACTAATACCCATTATGGAAAAGGATGGAATTATTTTATGTACTGTGGTATGAAGCGATTGCCAGTCTTTATTAGTTAGACTTTGCCTCATGTTTTTAATGAGTGGGGGTGTTTGTTCCAGATAAAGTGAAATCATTTCCATCATCAGTGCCTTATTAGATTTAGTCCTTTCCTTTAGAAACTTTAAGTTGGTATATTTGTTCTTTAAAATTTTAGATACTTTACTTTTTTTTGGAGCTTTTTTAATTGGTGCTTTTTTTAAGAATGTCACCATTTTATTGTACAGTACTCTTTCATCAACAGGTTTTGCAATATAGTCATCCATACCAACAGCTTTGCATTTAGTAAGGTCAACCGTTGTAACATCAGCGGTTAAGGCAATGATTGGCACTTTGGATTTCATTTGGTTTCTGATATATTCGGTAGCCTCAAAACCATTCATTTCTGGCATTTGCAAATCCATCAAAATAAGATTATAGGATTTTGTTTTCATTTTTTCAATGGCAATGATGCCATTAGCAGCAAAATCTGATTCAAATCCAAAATCATCCAAAAGGGTTTTCATTAATAGTTGGTTAAGTGCAATATCTTCAACCACTAGTACTTTGATATTAACTAAGTCTGTATCTAGTTTTACAAGATCCATCTCTAAAACAGCATTTTCTTTTGTTTTTTGAAAACTTAATACAAAAGTAAAAGTGGAGCCTTTGCCCATTGTACTTGTTACGAGAACACTTCCGCCTTGTGCTTCTATTAATTGCTTTACAATGGCTAAGCCTAAACCAGTACCTCCATACAAACGTGACGTCCCACTAGTGGCTTGTTGAAAGTTTTCAAAAATTCTTTCCATTTTGTTTTCTGGGATGCCGATACCAGTGTCTGAAACTGAAAATTCAATCGTTACGTTGTGTTTATCTTGTTCTAGTAATTTAGTGCTTATTGTAATTTTACCATTTGATGTAAATTTTACTGCATTACTGACAAGGTTCATAATAATTTGGTGTAATCTTACGGGGTCTCCAACTAAAACATCAGGTATGTTATTGTCGTATAATTTCACCAATGTTAAATTCTTTTCTTGAATCTTGGTTTCAAACAGATGAAGCATTGCAGAGAGGGACATCGACATTTTGAATGGGATGGACTCAAAAATCATTTTTCCGGCATCTACTTTTGCAAGGTCGAGTATGTCGTTTATAAGAACAATGAGTGCATCGCCACTTAATTTTATGGCTTTTAAATATTCCTTTTGTTTTGGGGTTAAATCGGTTTTCAACACCACTTTAGTGAATCCAATAATGGCATTCATTGGAGTGCGTATTTCATGACTCATGTTGGATAAAAATTGCTGTTTTGCTTTCATAGCACCTTCAGCAATAGTGGTAGCTTTTTCCGCTTTGATTTTTGCTTCCTCCGCTAAGGCAGTTGCTTTTTCTGCAAATCTTATGGCTTCATTTAGTTCTGAAGCAATTTTTTTTTGTTCGGTAACATCACGAGCTACAATAACGACACCTTCTACATTACCATCATCATCTTTATAAATAGATCCATTGAATAAAACATCAGTCAGATTACCATTTTTATGACGAAGGGTAAGAGGGGAATTTGTTACAGATTCATTTGCAAAAACTTCTTGATAAACCATTCGTGCTTTTTGTGGTTCGGTAAAATAATCCAGAAAATCTGTATCGGTTAGTTCTTCTCTTGTTAGTCCTGTTATGTTGGTTAGGGCTTCATTCATATCTGTAATTTTACCTTTGGGGCTGATGGTTACCAATGGGTCAAGACTTGCTTCAATAAGACTTAGTGAGTATTGAGAGTCTAATTTTATATCTTGATTATATGCTTCGAGTTCTTTATTTGTAATTGCTTGTTTAATGGACTTAATGTTTTGTAATGCAAGTTCTTTATTTGCAAGTACTAATTCTGCAGCCCGCTTTTCTTTTTCTTCATTTTGAAAGGCTAATTCTTTATTTGCAAGTACTAATTCTTCTGCTCTTTTTCCCTTTTCATCATTTTGAAAAGCAAGTTCTTTATTTGCTAAACTTAATTCTCCAGCTCTTTTTTCTTTTTCATTGTTTTGAAAGGCGAGTTCTCCATTAGCAATGACCAATTCAGCAGCTCTTTTTTCTTTTTCTTTATTTTGAAAGGCTAATTCTTTATTAGCAAGGACAAGTTCTCCAGCTCTTTTTTCTTTTTCATCGTTTTGAAAGGCTAATTCTTTATTAGCAAGGACAAGTTCTTCAGCTCTTTTTTCTTTTTCTTCATTTTGAAAGGCTAATTCTTTATTTGCTTTTCTTAAGTCATTAGACCATTTTTGATTTGTTACATCTCGCGCCGTTGCAAAAATACCGATAACATTTTCATCATTATCCTTATAAACAGAAGCATTGAAAGACATGTCTGTTAAGTTCCCATTTTTATGTTTTATGGTCAAGGGGTAGTCTAAAATATATCCTTTTTTAAAAGCTTTGCGGTATCCTTTTTGTGCTTTATTTAAATCGGTAAAATAAAAGGAGAAGTCGGTATTTACTAGTTTTTTTCTTGAAAAACCTGTAACTTTTATTAAAGCCTCATTGACATCGGTTATTTTTCCTTTACAACTTATGGCCATAAATGGATCTAGGCTAGCCTCTAATAGGTTTCTAGCATATTGCAAATCGTTTTTTTGTGTTGCGTTCATCCGTTATTTGCCTTTTTAAAAGGACAAGGCTTTTTAATTTTCGTTATCGCAACTAGAGTCTAATATGAAATGGCCGCCAATTTCTTCAATAGGATTTCGCCTTCTATCTTTCTGTTGCTTAAAATGGGATGGGGTGAGTCCGGTAACTTTTTTAAATTGATTGGATAAATGAGCTACACTGCTGTAGTTTAGTTTCCATGCTATTTCGGTGATATTTAATTCATCATAAGTTATTAATTCTTTGATGCGTTCAATTTTATGAAAAATGATGAATTGTTTTATATTGGTGCCTTGTACTTCTGAAAATAAATTGGACAAATAGGTATAGTCGTGTTGTAATTTTTCACTTAAATATTCGGAAAAATTTATTTTAATAGCCTCCTCTGAATGATGGATCATTTCAACAATAACATTTTTTATTTTTTCGATAAGAATTGCTTTTTTGTCGTCCATTAATTCCAAGCCGGAGTTATATAGGGCTTCTTTGATTTGTTCTCTTTGTTCTTCTGAAATGGTTTCCATAATTTCCACTTCTCCTAAATCAACGACAATAAAATGAAGGCCAAGTTTTTTTAATGCATCTTTTACCGTTGTTTTACAGCGGTTACTTACCATATATTTGATGTATAACTTCAAATTATATTTTTTTACAAGGTACAACTAAACCTCTAGTAGTATTATTCTTACATGTTAAAATAAACCCTAAATATTGGTGCCTTAGTTATTTTTTACTTATTTAAAAACTCTAATGTTTTTTTTTCGCTGTAAAACACATTTTTTTTATCATAAAAACCTACATGACCACCGTATTTAGGGGTTTCTAAAAAAAGGTATTCAGAACTTTCGGCCAAAGCTATAGGATAACAATCTTTAGATAAAAAGCTATCGTTTATTGCATTGAGCAATAATACAGGTATTTTTATTTGAGGTAAAAATTGTAAACTACTGTTTTTTTTGTAGTAATCATAAGCATCTTTAAAGCCATGAGCCCTAGAGGTATAGATGTTGTCAAAATCTAAAAGCGATTTTATTAGTTTGAGATCTTTATTACTTAACTTTTCAGGGAATTGACGTATTTTTTGACGGTATTTTTTCTTTAAATCTGCCAAAAAGGAAGTTCGATACACCCAATTGGATGTTTTTTGAAGGGCTTCTAAAGATCCTTTTAAACTTAAAGGAGTGGAGATGGCTACCGCTTTTTTTATTTCAGACGGTACTTGCTCTCTTTCACCTAAATATTTCAACAACAAATTTCCGCCCAAACTAAATCCGTTTAAAGCTATTTCAGTATAAATGCTTTTTTGTAAAATAAGCTGTATTACCGATTGTAAGTCGTCTGTTGTACCAGCATTATAAGAGCGATAAAGTTTGTTGGGTTCACCACTACACCCTCTGTAGTTTACCGCCACAGCATCCCATCCGTTTTTATTGAGGTGGCTTGCGGCTCCCTGAATGTAGGTGCGTTGCGCATTACCTTCAAGACCGTGAAGTAAAATAACGAGTTTTTCTGTTTTTGAACTAGAATAGGACCAGTCGAGATCTATAAAATCACCATCTAATAAATTGAGGCGTTCCCTTTTTTGAATTAAATGTGGAGCAATTCTAATTTTAGCCGAATAAATGGTAGAAAAATGCCCATTTCTAAAAAGTAAAGGAGGTTGATAAATAGATTTTAAAAGCGGCATAGGTTTATTAAAATTTAAAGAAACACAAATCTACACCTATTATTATGCACGCACAGCAAAATCTTTGTAGCTTTGTAAAAAACAAGTAAATGTACATGAAAGAATTTGAAATTAGATGGAGTGATATAGATGCTAACAGGCATTTGGCGAATAGCGCATACATTAATCTTATGAGCCATACCCGAATGGGGTTTTTCATTGAAAACGGCATTGATCAGCATGAAATGGCAAAGTACAATATTAGTCCCGTTGTGTTTTATGAGCATGTGTATTATTTTAAAGAAGTTTTTGTTGGAAAACCAGTACGAGTTTCTCTACAATTAAAAGGGGTTTCTGAAGATGGTATGTATTTTGAGTTTTTACATAATTTTTATGATGCCAATGGGAAAAATTTTGCTTCTTGTGAAATGATGGGCGCTTGGATAGATTTAAAAGAAAGAAAATTAACAGGCCTGCCAAAAGAGTTATATGCCAACTTTTCTAAACTGGAACATACCGATGATTTTCAACTACTTACCAAGGAGCATACCCGAAGGTTTGGAAAAAAACCTAAAGATTTAATTTAGTGCTTTTCGCATAATTTTTAGAACTACCCACAGACTCTCCAAGCTATGGAATCAAAAAAAGTGTATAACATAAAAGAAGCACAGATCAAGATGGAAAATTACTGTGCTTATCAGGAACGCTGTCATCAAGAAGTAACCAAAAAGCTTAGAGAAATGCAGCTTATACCCGAGGTTATTGAAAAAATTATGCTGCATCTTTTTGAACACAATTTTTTAAATGAAACGCGTTTTGCAAAAGCTTTTGCGAGTGGAAAGTTTTCTATTAAAAAATGGGGTAAGAGGCGCATTGTAAATGAATTAAAAAGAAGAAATATTTCCACCTACAACATCAATCAGGCTCTTTTGGAAATTGAAGACAAAGGATATTATGCTGCTTTTGATGCTCTTGCAGAAAAACGTCTATGTCAAATAAAAGAAACAAACAAATTTAAAAAAAGAAAGAAACTGGCTGATTATCTTTTATATAGAGGCTGGGAAAGTGAAATGGTATATGACAAGGTGTCAAAACTTATACCTTAAGACCCAATTGTTTATGTGTTTTTAGGATAGCTTTCTCATTTTTGCTGTTAATCCAATCCTGCCCATATATTTTGCGCATTAAAGAATCATAATGTCGCATTACAAAAATATTATAAATAGCGCAACTCAGGTTTTTTGGGTTCCTGGCTATAGCACGCAAACTCATACTAAATCCCGGGGTTATATAGCGCATATAGTGCCAATACCCTTCTGGAATATAGACCATATTTCCGTGTTCTAAATTAGCTTTAAATCCGTGTGCATTTTTAAGTGCCGGCCAAGTATTAAAATCGGGATTAGAAAAGTCGATATCTTCTCGGGTAATTAGTGAATGTGGAACTTTATATAAAAAGGGTGTTTGTTTTTGATCAAAGAGAATAACTTGTTTTTTTCCTTGAAAATGAAAGTGAAAAATATTTGCTAAATCTATATCGTAATGCATAAAGGTATAGGAGTTTTCACCACCAAAAAACAACATGGGCAACTTTTTCATAAGGGGAATACCCAAGTCTGGAAAATCAAAATCTTTTTGAAGCTCGGGTACTTCTTTTAAAATATTCCAAAGAAAAATACGATATCGGGTAGGTTCATTTTTAAGTAAGTTGATGTAATCACGCATTTTCATGGTAGCGTGAGACTCATTAAAACCATCTTTAAAATGTACAGGACGATCGTCATATAAAGGAACAACTTTATCGCCAGCTACGGTGGCCATATACTCAAAATCCCATTTACTATAAGCCGGCCAATGTTCTACAAGTCGTTCTATAACAACCGGTTTTTGGGGTTTTAAATATTTTTTGACAAACACATCCTTTGTAATGGTAGATACTCTGTCTATTTCGGTTAAAAGCATAAGACAAATGGTTTTGAAAGTACGTTTTTCATAAACTTTAATGTAAAGTTACTGTAAAAAAAAATCAATGTAACTAAATAATATAGGATTATATAAGAAGGGAATTGCTAATGGTAGGCATGAAAAGAGTTATTTTTTTACATCTTCTTGCTTTTCATTGGAATCTTCACTAGATAGTTTATGGGTAGTTTTTTTATATTTGCCTTCTAAATCGTCCATAACCGATTTTTTCCATAATTTTACACCGGTAAAATAAGAGGCTCTTCCTATTAAATGCGCTCCAACAGGAGCGGTTAAGAATATAAATAAAATAATAGCAAGTACTCTTGATGTAATGGAAAGTTCATTAAAATAGATGGCCGCCGCAATCAAAATTAATCCAATACCCAAAGTTGCTGCTTTAGTGGTTACAGAAATTCGCAAATAGGTGTCGGGCATTCTCACTAAACCTACTGCGGCTAGAAAGACAAAAATAGTTCCAAGGGTTGCAAATATGGCAATTAAAACATCACTCATTTTTATTTCTTTTTTCTAAATAGTAAGAGAAGGCAACGGTGCTTAAAAAGGCAATTAATGCTAAAATCATTGCAATATCTAAAAAGGTTGGTTGGTTATAAACGATGCTATAAATAGCGATAATTCCAATACAGGTTGTAATTAATAAGTCTAAAGCTATCACTTTATCGACAATGTTGGGTCCCATTAAAAACCGAATAAATAGCAATAAAACAGATACTGCTAAAATCGGTAATAAAATTAAATATAAATAGTTGTGTAAGGTCATCGCAATATTTCTAGTAATCGTTTTTCAAATCCGTTTTTAATGCCATCAATAAATTTTTCTTTATCCGAAATATACATAGAGTGGACGTAAAGTACTTTTTTATCGTCTGAAACATCTAAACTTAAGGTTCCAGGAGTCAACGAAATTAAATTTGCTAAAAGAGTAATTTCCATATTCGTTTCTGCATTTAAAGGCACCCTAACAATGCCGGGAGTCATATAAAATGTTGGAGTAACTACATCATAAGCCACTTGTATATTTGCCTTAATAAGTTCATATAAAAAGAAAAAAAGAAAGGCGATTATTTTAGGCATTATTATAAAATATTTAGCCTCTCCACTTCCTACGGTAATTACCCATAAAATTAAAAAACTAACTACAAATCCGAAAAAGAAATTTAGGAATTCAAAACCACCTGTAAGGGCTACCCAAACAAAGGTTAAAAGAATATTGCTTAAAAATCTACTTTTCATTTTCTTTTAATTTGCTATCATTTGTTTTCCTAAAACCGACTGCACATAGTGTTGGTTGTTAGTTAATTCATTTGCTACTCTTAATGCTAGTTGCTGGATGTATTCGGCACCAAAACCAATGAATAAAGAAACAAAAGCCAAAAAGATAATTGGGGCAACTATTTGCACCTTCTTTTCTAATTTTAATTTATCAAAATACCTAAAGTTATATAATTTTGGAAGTACTTTGCCTTCCTTCCAAAAAACTTCCGACCAAATCTTTGCTATTAAATAGAAAGTAATAAAAGTAGCAAATAAAACGGCAGCTATCAGCCAATAATTACTCATTTTAAAACTTTCTGTAATCAACGCTAATTTTGGCCAAAATCCGGATAGTGGGGGGATACCAACCAAAGAAAAAAATGGGATAGCCATCAGTAAAGAAAGCAGGGGATATTTAGCATACAAACCTCCTAAATCACGCATACTAAAAGTGCCTTTAATGCGATAAATTAAGCCACTAACCATAAAAAGATTTGTTTTTACAATGATATCGTGTATTAGGTAAAAAACAGCACCAGCTATAGCAAGTTCAGATACCAGGCCAAGACCTAAAATCATATATCCAATATGACAAATGATGAGGTAGGAAAATATTTTTACAATATTATTTTGAACCAAAGCTCCTAAAGCACCGCTTACTAGGGTAAATCCAGCAAGTGTAAGAATTATATTTTCCAAAAAAACATCTCCTACAAATATTAGAGTAAAAACGCGGATAATGGCATACACACCTACTTTGGTTAAAAGCCCCCCAAAAATTGCAGAAACTGCGGGAGGAGGTGTATGGTAAGATGCCGGAAGCCAAAAATACAAAGGGAATAATGCCGATTTAATTCCAAAACCTATTAAAAATAAGACAGCAGAGACCTCTACCAAACCCCTATTTTCGATTGCAGCAACTTTAATAGATAAATCGGCCATATTTAAAGAGCCTGTTATTCCATATAAAACAGCTACAGCGGTTAAAAAAATCATAGAAGCAAAAATGTTTAAGGTAAAATATTTTAAGGCACCTTCTAATTGTGCCTTTTCTCCGCCAATGGTGATAAGCACAAATGAACTTATTATAATAACTTCAAACCAAACATAAAGATTAAAGATATCTCCTGTTAAAAACGCACCATTCAACCCTAATAATAAGAAGTGAAAAATAGGTAAATAGCCAAACTTTAATCGTGCCGGTAAAATAGTGCCAACTGAAAAAACAGATACTGCCAATCCACTAATTGCAGTTAGAAGGATAAGAGTTGCAGCAAAGGTATCAGAAACAAAACTTATTCCAAAAGGAGCATCCCAGCCCCCTGCTTGCACAGTTAGGGTGCCTTCATTCCATGTTGTGATAAATAATATAATAGCAATACCTAGGCTTAAAAAACTACCCACAACACTAATTACTTTTTGCCAGTGAACCCTACTCCAGCAAAAAAGAAGCAGTATTGCTATGAATACTTGTATTAAAATGGGATATAAAACGATGTGTTGTATCATGAAAATTGGTCAGTTGAGTTCATTTGATCTAGATCGTCAGTTTTTACAACAGAATATGCTCTTTTCACTAAAACTATTGCGAAAGATTGTAATCCAAAACTAATTACAATTGCTGTCAATATTAATGCTTGAGGAATTGGGTCAGCATAAGCTTTTAAAAAAACGGGGGATTCTCCAGGGATGATTGGAGGAAGTCCTTTGGTAATTCTTCCCAACAGAAAAATCAAAAGGTTTGCACCATTGCCTATCAAGATAAGTCCAATGATTAGCTTAACCAAGCTTCTGCGTAGCATCATATACAAGCCCGATGCGTAGAAAATTCCAATTAATATGGCTAAAATAAACTCCATAAATTAAGCTGATTCGGTTATGGTAAAAATAATAGTTAAGGAAACCCCTATTACAACCAGATACACGCCAATATCAAAAAATAAGGCAGAACCCACCATCCCTATTACCGATAGCGGTTCAGGAAACCAAATTCCAGTCATAAAGGGCAATCCTGCATAAAAAATGGGAGCAAGACCACTTGTAAAAGCTAAAGCAAGACCCACAGGCATTAAAAACCCCGGGTGAATACGTATAAGATGTTTTGTGTTTTCTAATCCATTAGCAAATGCATGTAAAACAAAGGCAATTGCAGCAATAAGACCACCAACAAATCCTCCCCCCGGCAAATAGTGCCCGCGGAGTAAAATAAAAAACGAAAAAAGCATCAGTAATGGAAGCAAATAATTGGATGCTGTTTTTAAAATAATAGTTTTCATTTATTTTTTAATTCCTGTGGTTATTCTTTCTTTAGCGGTCATTCGTAACTTTAGAAGTGCAAATACACCTATTGCTGCAATGGTTAAAACGGTAATTTCCATAAAGGTATCAATTCCTCTAAAATCTACTAATATAACATTAACTACGTTTTTACCTTTGGCTAAAAGATAGGCATTTTCAGCATAAAATTCAGAAATTTCTGAACCCTGAGGCTCTGCTAATACTTCTAGTGCAAGTATGGATATCAATCCACCAAAGGCTATAGATAATACACCATCCTTAATCCGTGTTTTAATGTCAGATAGATTTAAATACTTCGGGAGTCTATATAGCACCAAAACAAATAAAATAACAGTTAATGTGTCTATAGAAAATTGGGTCATAGCTAAATCGGGGGCACTATAATATACAAAAATTAAACTAATGGTCAACCCTACAATTCCTAAAGCAGCTACTGCAGCAAGGCGTGATTTTGTAAATACCGTGTATAAAATTCCGGCAATCATAATGACAAAAGTAATCACCTCATAAATGGTTAAAGCGGTAAATGAACTATACACTAGTCGATAACGTGTATTATTAAGTAGCGTATAACCCATTACGCCAACCAAAAATAAAATAATGGTAGATACATAATGGCGTAAATAGCCATTTTGAAAATAATTTGTCCAAAGCGTAGAGAAATAATAAAAACCATTGCCAAATTTTTCTGTCATTGTTTTCGGTGAAATAAACTCCAGTTTTTTAATTGCTGTTTCTACTTTTTTGTTAGGTTTAATTAGAAAATAAAGCAACACACCAATGCCTATAGTAATAGCACTCAATGCTAAAATAGTATTAAATCCATGCCATAGTTTTAAATGAACTTCACCTCCATTCTCTCCAAGAGAAGTCACGGCCGGTTGTATTAAGGATTCTTGAATTATAGATGGAAAAATTCCAAAAAGGATGCACAATATAGCAAGGATAAGTGGCGGAATCCACATCAAGAAGCTTGGCATATGCACTTTAGAAAATCTCTCTGGTAATTTTCCCGTAAATGGTTTTATTCCGACCAAAAAACCTGAGTAAAGTAAAAGGATGTTGGTGATTATTGCCAAAGCGGTAATAAGTATTGCAGAATTTCCATAATGCAAAGTGGATTCATAAATTAATTCTTTTCCTAAAAACCCAAAACTAGGCGGAATTCCAGCAAATGATATGGCAGCGAGAAATCCGGCAATTGCCACAGGAAAAAGCACCTTTCGCAATCCGGAAAGCATGGTGATGTCTCTACTGCCTGTTTCGTGGTCAATAATTCCTGTAACTAGAAATAAAGTGGCTTTGTATAAGGCGTGGACTAAAATAAAAACGCAAGCAGCAAGTAATGCTTCTTTTGTTCCTAGACCAATTAAAAACACAAGAATTCCCAATGCAGAAATAGTAGAGTAGGCTAAAATTCCTTTTAAATCAGTTCTAAAAAGTGTATGCATAGCCGCATAAAGCATAGTTATTGACCCAACAATAATTAATGTTGAATTCCAAAATTCTGTACTGCCCAAAACAGGGGTAAAGCGCAATAATAAATATACTCCGGCTTTTACCATCGTGGCAGAATGCAGGTAAGTAGAAACCGGTGTGGGTGCTTTCATCGCTCCAGGAAGCCAAAAATGAAATGGAAATTGAGCGGATTTAGTAAAAGCAGCTATAAAAATAAAAGCTACAATAATTATATAATGAGGACTATTTGCAATAAGTTCTTTGGAGCTTAACATTTCAGAAATCGTAAATGTACCTGCTACAGAGCCTAAAATAAGAGCACCTGCCAACAAAAACAATCCGCCAAAACCAGTAATCGCCAAAGCTAAAACGGCCGATTTTCTAGATGATTCTTCTTTATTTTTAAAACCAATTAAGAAGAAAGAACTAATGCTTGTTAGCTCCCAAAAAATAAATAAAGACAACACGTTATCAGATAAAACGATACCCAACATAGCACCCATAAAGATTCCCAAATAGCCATAAAAACGATCCAAATATTCGTGGTTTTTTAAATATGCTGAGGTATATAAAAAAACCAAAAAACCAATGCCGGTAATCATCAACGAAAAAATCAAAGAAATACCATCTAAAACAAAACGAAGATCTATACCCATGGAAGGCACCCAAACAATATGCTGCGAAATTATTTCGCCCGAAGAAACGCGCCCGATAAACTGTGCAAAATAGACAAATAAAACAAAAGGAATACTTGCAGAAAGTACTGCCCATCTACCCTTTAAAAACTTGCCGGTAAAAACTAGTAATCCAGAGAAAAGAAACCCTAAAAGTATTGCAGCTAACATAATCTAATCCTTGAGTTTGCAACAAATATAAAAGAAAACTATCTCTAAAAAAACTAAACACAAAGTTAACATTACAATTTAATATAGTTTAACACCAACATAACACAAATAATACTAAGCATTACACTCATTTTTAAAGATCTACATTGGGCAACCTATTTTTACTTGCCTTGCTGTAAAAAAATAGCCTGCTGTAAACAGTAGGCTATTTAAGTTTTAATACAAAAAGGGACTGCTAGTCTGTTAGAATAATAGCTTTATTGTTATTCATTTCAAGCGTACCGCCAGCAATATAAAGCGTCCATTTACCGGCTTTATCTTTTTTAAATTTCTTTATTACGTTTTCATTAATGGAAACATTGCCATCAAATTTTATTACTCCTGCCTGAAGTAAAGATACTATTGGCGCGTGGTTGTTTAACATTTGGAATTCGCCATTCACGCCAGGTACAGTAACAGAAGTTACTTCAGTATGGAGTAAAATAGTTTCCGGTGAAATTATTTCTAGTGTCATAATTTAAGTTCAAAGTTTAAAGTGCAAAGTTCAAGGTTTATATTTTAACATTAAACCTTAAACTTTGAACCTGGAATAATTAAGCTTCTGCAAGCATTTTTTCTCCTGCCTCAATAGCTTCTTCTATAGAACCTTTTAGGTTAAAAGCAGCTTCAGGTAGGTGGTCTAACTCACCATCCATAATCATATTAAATCCTTTAATGGTTTCTTTAATATCTACTAATACCCCTTTCAAACCTGTAAATTGTTCTGCTACGTGAAAAGGTTGTGACAAGAAACGTTGTACGCGACGAGCACGGTTTACCGCTAATTTATCTTCTTCTGAAAGTTCTTCCATACCAAGTATGGCAATGATATCTTGCAATTCTTTATAGTGTTGTAACAATTCTTTCACACGAGAAGCACAGTCATAATGTTCCGCTCCTAGGATTTCTTTAGTTAGAATTCTAGAAGTAGAATCCAATGGATCTACTGCAGGATATATACCAAGTTCTGCAATTTTACGAGAAAGTACAGTCGTTGCATCTAAGTGGGCAAAAGTAGTAGCCGGAGCCGGGTCTGTTAAATCATCTGCGGGAACATAAACTGCTTGTACTGAAGTGATAGAACCTCTTTTAGTGGATGTAATTCGCTCTTGCATCGTACCCATTTCAGTGGCTAACGTTGGTTGGTAACCCACAGCAGATGGCATACGGCCAAGAAGTGCCGATACCTCAGAACCTGCTTGAGTAAATCTAAAAATATTATCTACAAAGAAAAGTACATCTTTACCTTGGCCTTCGCCGGAACCATCACGAAAATATTCTGCAATGGTCAATCCGGAAAGCGCAACACGAGCACGGGCTCCCGGAGGCTCATTCATCTGTCCGAAAACAAAAGTAGCTTTTGACTCTTTTAAAGCGGATTTATCTACTTTTGATAAATCCCATCCGCCATTTTCCATGGAATGCATAAAGGCATCCCCATATTTTATAATACCAGATTCTAGCATCTCTCTTAAAAGGTCATTTCCTTCACGAGTTCTTTCACCCACTCCGGCAAAAACAGAAAGTCCTCCGTGACCTTTTGCAATATTGTTAATTAATTCTTGAATAAGTACTGTTTTACCAACTCCGGCACCTCCAAACAATCCAATTTTACCTCCTTTTGCATAAGGTTCAATAAGGTCAATTACTTTTATTCCTGTAAATAAAACTTCGGTTGAAGTAGATAAGTCTTCAAATTTAGGAGCTTCTCGGTGAATGGGTAATCCAGCATTACCCGCTTTAGGCAAGTTTCCAATACCGTCAATGGCATCGCCAATTACATTAAATAACCTTCCGTAGATATCGTCTCCAACAGGCATTTGAATAGGTGCTCCTGTTGATAGGACTTCCACACCTCTGCTTAAACCGTCGGTGGAATCCATAGAAATGGTTCGCACAGTGTTTTCACCTACATGTGATTGCACTTCAAGGATTAGTTTACCGTTTTTGGTATCAATTTCAAGAGAATCATAAATTCTTGGCAATTCAGAACCGCTGTTAAATACAACATCCACAACCGGACCAATGATTTGAGCAACTTTACCTGTAACTTTTGACATAGTTAACTATTTATTATTTAGCAAATTATATTATCTAAAACCCTTTTTAATTTGTACAGAAAAAAGGATATTTTTTTCACGGCGCAAAGATAGTTTTTTTAATTGAAAAATATAATAGTGTTTTTGTGATTTTTTGACTCTGAAAAAATTAAGGAAAACCATTTAGAAATAGGAAATAATCCTTCAAATTTGAAAAGTATCCATATCCTCTAAAAACTTTAACTTATTTCTAGTTTCTTCTAGGTGTGATTTTTTAATGCAAACAATAGTTATTCCTTCTTTTTCATTTAAATCCTGAGATACTTTTTTGCCTAAAGCATCATAAACGGCCGAATGTCCAACATATTTATACCCATTTCCGTCGGTACCTACACGGTTTACTCCCACACAGTACGCCATGTTTTCAATAGCTCTTGCTTGCAATAAAGTATCCCAAGCGGCTATGCGCATTTCAGGCCAGTTGGCTACATAAATTAATATGTCGTAGTTTTCTTTATTACGTGCCCAAACCGGAAAGCGCAAGTCATAACAAATCAAAGGGCATATTTTCCAACCTTGAAAATCAATGATTGGTTTTGTTTTTCCGGCAGTGTAAACTTCGTTTTCTGTAGCAAGTGTAAAGAGGTGTTTTTTGTCGTACGTAGTTATTTTACCGGAAGGATAGACAAATAATAACCGGTTATAAAACTTTCCGTTTTCTTCAATAATAATACTTCCTGTTATAGCTGCTTGTTTTTTTTGAGCTAATTGTAACATCCAAGAGGTCGTTTCACCCTGAAAGGTTTCGGCTAAGGGTTTTGCATTCATCGTGAAACCGGTTGTAAACATTTCCGGCAAAATAAAAACGGCAACATCTTCTGAAATTGCAAGTATTTTTTTTGAAAAATAGCTTCGATTAGCAACGGCATTTTCCCAAACTAATGGTGCCTGAATAAGGGCGATGTTTAAAAACTCTTTCATAGTTTGCTAAGTATTTCTGTGGCTTTTTTTAGAGTTTCTTCAGTTTTTGCAAAACAAAATCGAAGCATTTTAGGATTCTGTCTAGAAGAATAGAAAACAGAAGTAGGAATAGATGCAACTTTCTTTTCTATGGTAAGTCGTTTGGCAAATTCCACATCTCCTTCATCTGTAATTTTTTTATAAGACAACAATTGAAAGTAAGATCCTGAAGCAGGGATAAACTCCCATCGAGAATTTTTAATCCCTTCTAAAAACAAATCTCTTTTTAGCTGATAAAAGGCTGCTAATCCTAAATAATTTTTTTCATTATCCAGATAAATAGCTAAAGCATGTTGCATGGGATGGTTCACGCAAAACACATTAAATTGGTGCACTTTTTGAAATTCTGCCATCAATTGCTTTGGAGCTACACAATAACCAACTTTCCATCCGGTGTTATGAAATGTTTTTCCAAAGGATGCTGTAATAAATGAACGCATGGCAAGTTCTGGAAATCGAGCCACACTTTGGTGTTGTTTTCCGTCAAAAATAATGTGTTCATAGACTTCATCGCTCAAAATAAGGATGTTTGTGTCTCTCACTAGTTTTTGTAACGCAATCATATCTGCTTCCGAAAGAACTGTTCCACTTGGGTTATGCGGACTATTGATAATAATCATTTTTGTTTTAGAAGTTGTTTTTTGTTGCACTTCGTTCCAGTCAATATGATAATCCGGAGTTTTCAAGGAAATAGGTTTAGGAATTCCTCCGTTCAATATAATAGCAGGTTCATAACAATCATATGCCGGATTGAAGAGAATTACCTCGTCATTTTTTTCAATAAAAGCTGAAATTATGGTAAAAATTGCCTGAGTGGCTCCGGCAGTTATTGTAATATCCGTTTCCGGATGATAAGAACTTCCGTAAAGAGAATTTATTTTTTCACAAACTTTTTTACGCAAGGAAAGCACTCCCGCCATTGGGGCATATTGATTATAGCCGGCATTCATAGCTTTAGAAACTAAGTTTATTAATTTTTTATCGCTTTGAAATTCCGGAAAACCTTGTGATAAATTAATGGCGTTTTGTTCTATTGCCAGTTTACTCATTATTGTAAAAATGCTATTTTTTACTTGAGGTAGTTTGGAGGGGAATAAAATTTGCTTCATAGGTTAAAAATACAAAATTTTTAAGAGAAGCTGTCAGTTAATGAAAATACTCCACGCTAGGTTTTGTTAATTTTTTTAGAAATCTGTACATTCTGCTGGATTTTAAACATTGGTTTTTAGCAAGCATAATTTATTGTAAAAAGAGCAATAAGCTCTTTACCCAAATAAAAAACTTACTACTTCTTCAATTTTGGCTACTTTTTGGATGGAAATTGCCGTATTAAGCTTCGGAAATTTACAGTATTTTGAAACCATAATGGTGGTAAAACCAAGTTTTTCAGCTTCTAAAATGCGCTGTTCTATTCTTGCTACAGGGCGAATTTCGCCTGCAAGACCGACTTCTGCAGCAAAACAAATATCTTTAGGCAAGGCTATATCTTCATTGCTGGATAAAATGGCGGCAACTACGGCAAGGTCTATAGCTGGGTCATCTACTGTGATGCCTCCGGTAATATTCAAAAAAACATCTTTAGCACCAAGTCTAAATCCGGCTCTTTTTTCTAAAACCGCCAAAATCATATTCAGTCGTTTGGCGTTATAGCCGGTGGTAGTGCGTTGTGGTGTGCCATAAACCGCAGTACTAACTAGCGCCTGCACTTCTATCAACAATGGGCGAATGCCCTCTAAAGTTGCAGCAATTGCATTACCGCTGAGGTCTTCTTCATGTTTAGAAATTAAAATTTCACTTGGGTTGGATACTTCTCGCAAGCCACTTCCCTGCATTTCATAGATGCCTATTTCGTTTGTAGAACCAAATCTATTTTTATGTGCTCGTAAAATTCTATATACGTGATTTCTATCTCCTTCAAATTGTAAAACGGTATCTACCATATGCTCTAAAATTTTTGGCCCGGCAATGTTTCCGTCTTTCGTTATATGTCCAATCAACAAAACCGGAGTTGCTGTTTCTTTGGCAAATTTTATGAGTTCGGTAGTACATTCTTTTATTTGCGAAATGCTTCCGGCGCTGCTTTCTATATAATCGGTATGTAGCGTTTGAATGGAATCGATAACCACAATATCGGGTTCTAATTCTTCAATTTGTCGAAATATATTTTGGGTTTTGGTTTCTGTTAAGATATAACAATTTTGACTGTTTTTGTGAATTCGTTCGGCACGCATTTTTATTTGTTTTTGACTTTCCTCGCCGGAAACGTAAAGTGTTTTATAAGGTAGTTGTAATGAAATTTGAAGTAATAAGGTAGATTTTCCTATGCCGGGCTCTCCGCCTAGAAGTATTAAGGATCCGGGTACGATTCCGCCTCCTAGAACACGATTAAATTCGTGGTTTTGGGTGTTTAATCGTGCTTCGGTAGAGGTGTCAATTTCATTGATTTTTAGTGGTGTTGCTGCTTTTGTGCTTTTGTTATTTGTGGTTTTCCAACTTACTTTTTCGGCTTTTTCAATGACCTCCTCTGTTATGGTGTTCCACTCTTTGCAAGCGGTACATTGCCCTTGCCATTTGGCAAATTGAGTGCCACAGTTTTGGCAGAAAAAGGCGGTTTTTGTTTTACTCATTAGTATCCAAAATCGGCTTTAATTTTATCTGCACGATCCATCATTAAATCAATGGTTATAAACCCTACTTCTTCTAGTTGGTATGCGCCTTGAAAGGTTCGCATGGCTTTTTTTGGTTCACCAGTTTCTTCATAAAACCGTCCAAGATAATAATCGCCTAAAACGGTTGATGGATGTTCTTTTTTTGCGAGTTTAGCAACACTTTCTAAAGAAGTCCATTCTTTTTTCTTTTCGGCAGCAGTGGCTATGGCAATGATGTCATTTTCACGAACGATACTTTTGAATCCGAAAAGATTTTGAATGGTACTGTATTTATTTGTTAAATAATCAAAAACAGGGGTGTTTAATTTTAGGATAACCTCCGTATAATCTTTTTTACTTATGGGTCTATAAATGGAAAATATTTCCTCTAAAGCATCTGGGATTGCTTTACCCACTAAGGAATAATGGGATGCGCCATCAAAATCTTTAAAAGAGTAATGAATATTTTCTTTGGAATTTTTTTTAAGGCCTTCGTTTAGTTGTAGGGTTACATCCCTAATGGGTTTTAAATCGTTAGTGGCGGTTGCCAAATAGTAGAAAACCTTGGTGGATAATTGGTTTAGTCTGGCAGGTATTTTTTCCTCCATGGTAGGTGCTAAATCAGGGCTTAAACATAAATAGCCATTAAAAAGGGGTGGGTCCTTAAAAAGATAATAATTGATAAAGTTTGCAGTAAACTCATGACCAACTGCTAAAATAAATTTAGCAGTTCTATACTTTCCGTCTAGATATGGAATTAATTCAAGCCCAATAAATTCAAAAAATTGCGCCCCTTTTTCGGCAGGAAAAAAAGAGGTATTGTCATAACTACAATCTAAATCTCTTGTTCCACCTTGCATAATTCCTACCACGATGGCTTCAGGCATTTCTTCCCAATAGGAATAATAATCGACATTGCCTGCAACGGGTTCAAAAAGATAGTCGGCATCTAAAACTAATATGATGGGATATACCTTGCTTTTATTAGCATCGTAATTTCTAGGCAATTGAATTTTTAATTTTCTGGATTCGCCAAGTTTTGTAGAATTAAAATCTTCATAGAGCACTTGTGAAGAAAGACTCGAGTATATAAAAAGGAAAAACAAAAAGAGGATATTTTTTAATAACATAAGAAAACCATTTCAAATTGGAAGTGGAAAGATATAACTTATTTCGCTTTATTTAAAACGGGAAGCAAAAGAAAAGACAGCCCCCCCAAAAGAATCATCATGGCCGTTTGTGAGGTCCACATAATCCAACCAAATGCAGTGCCTGCGGTTTCGGGAATTCCAAAAAGCACCAATATACCTGCAATAAAAAATGGATATGATCCAAAACCACCATTTGTAAAGGCAATGGTAATACTCCCTACTACAAAAGAAGTGATGATTGCCCCTAGAGAAATAGTTGAAGTTTCTTCTAAAGCAAAAACCACTACATAAAACATGAGCAAATACATTATCCAAATAAATAAGGTATGGAAAATAAATGCGCCTTTTTGTTTCATTTTAAAAATACTAAGGACACCTTCTTTAAGCCCAAAAAGAAAAATGTTTATTTTTTTACTAATGCTTGAATTGGATTTTTTTAGGTAAAAAAGTATGATGCCGGCTAAACCTATTAAAAGAGCTAGTCCAAGGTAAAGTTTAGAAGGGTTTACTTTTTGAATTAAAAAGTCGGTTAACAAAGTAAATTGCAAGCTAAGAGTGATGGTAATAAGAGCTAAAAGAATAACGAAATCTGCAATACGTTCAGAAATAATGGTGCCAAAAGCTTTGTCAAACGGCACATTTTCATATTTATTAATCACTAAAGCGCGAGTTATCTCACCACTTCTTGGTATAAATAAATTCATTAAATAGGTGGAGTAAACCGCCATTACGTTATTTTTAAATTTTGGTTTATAGCCAAGAGGAGCAAGCATAAAATTCCATCGGTAGGCACGGGAGAGGTTACTTAAGATGCCAAAAAAAACAGAAAGAGCTACATAGCTATATTTTGCATCTTTAAAATAGGTTTTTATTTCCTGAAGTTGCTCCGAGGTAAATTTGTCATAAGAATACCAAATTAAAAAAACACCTAGAAAAAGCGGAAGCGTAATTTTTAAAAATTGGATGGATTTTTTTTTCAATTTATTTGAGAAGGTTTGTTTCTTCATCTGGGAAAATGAGAGCTGGCTTAAAGGTTTTTGCTTTCTCGATTTCCATCATGCCATAAGTAATCAAAATTAATACGTCACCTACAGCTACTTTTCTGGCTGCGGCACCATTTAGGGTAAGTTCTCCACTGTTTCTCGGTCCGGGAATAGCGTAGGTTTCAATGCGTTCGCCATTGTTGTTGTTTACAATTTGAACTTTTTCGCCTTGAATAATATTAGCCGCGTCCATCAAATCTTCGTCAATAGTTATACTACCTACATAATTTAGGTCGGCTCCGGTAACTTTTACGCGGTGAATTTTAGATTTTACAACGTGTACAAACATGGTGCAAAGATAATTAATTTAAAGCGATATTATCAATGAGTCTTACCTCTCCAACAAAAACTGCAATAAAGGCGCGATATTTTTTATTTTTTTCAATGTTTACAATGGGTTTCAGTGTGTTTTCATCAGCAATTTCAAAATATTCTAAGGTTACTATTTTACTTTTTTTAAGCTCTTTTTCTACCCATTGCGTCAACTCCTTGGCATTTTTTGTGCCAAAATCATTTTTTACCGTAGAAAGTAATTTAAATAATATGGCAGCTTCTTGTAATTGTTCATCCCTTAGTCGTTTGTTTCTTGAACTCATTGCAAGACCTGAAGGCTCTCTAAAAATAGGGCACCCTATAATATTAACAGGCAATTTTTCTAAGGCAGCAAGTTTTTTTACAATTTGAAGCTGTTGAAAATCTTTCTCACCAAAATAGGCATTGGTGGGTTGTAAGAGGTCAAAAAAGGATTTTAAAACAGTGCCAACACCGTCAAAATGTCCGGTTCTAAATTTACCTTCCATTTCGTTCTCGATGCCGCCAAAGTCAAAATGTTTGGATGTTATGCCATTGGGGTAAATATCTTTTAGTTGTGGTAAATACACCAAAATTTTTTTTTCAAAATTAGAGAGTAAAATCAAATCGGCTTCAACTATTCTGGGATATTTTTCAAAATCTAGGGAATTATCAAACTGTGTAGGATTAACAAAAATAGTAACTATTACATCGTCATTTTCTTTATGCGCTTGCTGGATTAGAGAGAGATGTCCTTGGTGTAAAGCACCCATGGTTGGTACAAACCCAAGCGTATGCCCTTGTTCTTTTTTTTGAGATAAAATAGGTTTTAAATCTTGAATATTATTAAAAACTTGCATTCTAGAAGTTTAATTTAGGGTGCAAACTTAATATATTACTGTCAATCTGCATAAATTTTCGTAATTTTGCGTGTTTTTAAAAGCCTAATAAAAATAAAGTTACATTTATGAAAGATAAAAGAGTCTTGTACGTGTCCTCAGAAGTAATTCCATACTTGCCGGAGACCGAGATTTCTTCCATGTCGTTTGAAGCACCCAGAGCGGTAAATAGTAAGGAAGGTCAAATTAGAATTTTTATGCCTCGTTATGGAAATATTAATGAAAGAAGGCATCAACTGCATGAAGTGATTCGCCTTTCTGGAATGAATTTAGTAATTAACGATTTGGACATGCCACTAATAATAAAAGTTGCTTCCATCCCTAAAGAAAGAATGCAAGTTTATTTTATAGAGAATGATGATTACTTCAAAAGAAAAGCAACCTATGCAGACGAAGAAGGTGTTTTATATGAAGACAATGACGAGCGCGCTATCTTTTTTGCAAAAGGCGTTATTGAAACCGTAAAAAAACTAAACTGGTCGCCAGACATCATCCACGTTCACGGATGGCTTGCATCCTTTTTACCTTTATATCTTAGAAATTATTACGGCAACGAACCGCTTTTTGAAAACAGTAAAATAGTTACTTCTATATACAATCAGGGCTTTGAAGGAACGTTAGACAAAGAAGTAATTCATAAAATAGCTTTTGATGGTATTGAAGAAAATGATATTTCTGAATTAGAAGACCCTACGTATTGTAATCTAATGAAAATTGCTATTAAAAATTCAGACGCAATTATTGTTGGTTCCGAAGAAATTCCGGAAGAACTTGTTTCCTATCTTAAAAATATAAATAAGCCTGTGTTAAAGTTTCATAATAAAGAAGAATTTTCAGAAGCTTATATAGATTTTTACACCTCAAAAGTATTAGTTTAAATTCCATATATTATATTTTTAAATGAAAATAGCAACATCTTTTTTTAAATACATAGCTATTGCCGCATTTGCGGTATTTGTTTCTTCCTGCGAAGAAGACTTTAATTCGGTGGGAAGCGATATTATAGGCGATCCAAATTTTAATTTTGATCTTTATGACACATCAGAAATTATAACCTATAGTCGAAGAATAAATCCGGTTCAAACCACGAATTTGCCAGTTTACCAACTTGGGGTGTATAATGACCCTGTTTATGGACTTACGCAAGCTAGTGTACTAGCACAAGTTACTTTAGATCAGGTAAATCCTTCTTTTGGAGAAAATCCCGAAATAGAATCTGTAATTTTGAATATTCCATATTTTAGTAAATCCACAGGTACAGGGGAGGATATCACCTATACATTAGATTCTATTTTCGGTAATACACCTATAAAACTTTCCGTATATGAATCTAATTTTTTTCTGCGTGATTTAGATCCGGATTCTGGTTTTGAAGACCCACAAAAATACTATTCAAATCAAGGGCCTTTGTTTCAATCTTTCTTAGGAGAGTTACTTTATGAAAACCTTTCTTTTACTCCAAGCAATGCGCAAGTGGTAGTAAATCCTGGAGAAGATACTGAGGAAAAATTAGCACCAAGATTGCGAGTGGAACTTCCAATTGCCTTTTTTGAACAAAAAATTCTTAGCCAAGAAGGGACGGATGTTTTGCTGAACAACAGTAATTTTAAAAATCATTTCAGAGGTATTTATTTTATAGCTGAAGCATTAAGTGCACAAGGAAATTTAATACTTTTTGATGTTAACCAAGCTAAAATAGAAATTAACTATACCAAAGACAATGACAATCCTACAGGAGAAGTTACAGACCCTAGAATAAATGCCACTTTAGGATTATCGTTTAACGGAATTAAAGTAAATACCTTTATTGATAACTTTCCATCAGATATTGAACAAACACTAAATAATCCAAATACCACAGGCGAGCAAAATATATATTTAAAAGGAGGAGCAGGAGCGTTTTCAGTAATTGAATTGTTTGGACCGGATACAGATGGTAACGGCGTAGCAGACGAATTAGAAGTGTTGCGAAGTAAAAAATGGCTGATAAATGAGGCACATTTAATCGTTCAAGTGAATCAGGATATTATGCAAGGAGGAAGTACGGAACCAGAAAGACTTTTCATTTTCGATTTAGACAATAACAGGGTTTTAGCCGACTATACTCTTGATAATTTAACCCCGGCATCAGATCCTTTAAATTTTAAAACCAATCATTCCGGAAGGTTAATAAGAGATGCAAGTGGCAATGGAACAAGTTATAAAATTAAACTTACTAACCATATTAGCCACTTAATTAATAGAGATTCAACAAACGTTCGATTAGGACTTACATTAACTCAAAACATCAATTTAATAACCACACAGGAACTTCAAAACATAACGCCTCCCGGAATAGATAAAATACCTACAGGCAGTATTATTTCACCGGAAGGAACTGTGCTTTATGGATCACAAGCCATAAATCCGGAAAAGAGAATTAAATTGAATATATACTATACAGAAATAAACAATTAGATTTTAAATGTATGTGTGGAATAGTTGGATACATAGGATATAGAGAGGCTTACCCCATAGTATTAAAAGGGCTTAAGCGATTGGAATACAGAGGCTATGACAGTGCAGGTGTTGCCATTTATGATGGAAAAAACATTCAATTAAGCAAAACAAAGGGAAAAGTAGTCGATTTAGAAAATAAGATAAACCAAAAGCAAGCCCCCAAAGGTACTTTAGGCATTGGCCACACAAGATGGGCAACGCACGGAATTCCTAATGATATAAATTCACACCCACATTACTCTAATTCTGGCGACTTAGTAATTATTCACAACGGAATTATAGAAAATTACACTTCTATTAAAAAAGAACTTGTAAAAAGAGGCTATGTTTTTCATTCTGATACCGATACTGAAGTATTAGTAAACCTTATTGAAGATGTTATTAAAAATGAAAATGTAAAACTAGGAAAAGCAGTTCAAATAGCATTAAACCAAGTTGTTGGCGCTTATGCTATTGTTGTGTTTGACAAGAAAAAGCCGGACGAAATCGTAGTTGCTAAGTTAGGAAGCCCTCTTGCTATTGGAATTGGCGAGGGCGAATTTTTTGTTGCAAGTGATGCATCTCCATTTATTGAATACACCACCAATGCCATCTACCTTAAAGATGAAGAAATGGCCATTATCCGCAGACAAAAAGGAGTAAAAGTTAGAAAAATAAAAGATGATTCTATCGTTGTCCCCTATATACAAGAGCTGAAATTAAATCTTGAGCAAATTGAAAAAGGAGGTTTTGACCACTTTATGCTTAAGGAAATTTATGAACAACCCAATGTTATAAAAGACACTTACAGAGGAAGATTACTTGCTAATGAAGGTATTATTAGGCTTGGGGGCTTAGAAGATTACATACAAAAATTCTTAAATGCCGATAGAATTATCATTGTAGCCTGTGGTACATCTTGGCATGCCGGACTTGTGGCGGAATATATTTTTGAAGACCTAGCAAGAATTCCTGTAGAAGTAGAATATGCCTCAGAATTTAGATATAGAAACCCGGTTATTACCGAAAAAGATGTCGTCTTGGCTATTTCCCAAAGTGGAGAAACGGCAGATACATTGGCGGCAATAAAACTAGCTAAATCAAAAGGTGCATTCGTTTATGGCATTTGTAATGTAGTGGGCTCTACCATTTCAAGAGAAACAGATAGCGGTACTTATACTCATGCAGGGCCAGAAATAGGCGTTGCTTCAACCAAAGCCTTTACTACACAAATTACCGTTTTAACATTAATAGCATTAAAACTTGCAAATTTAAAAGGCACTATCTCCAGTAGAGATTATATGAATTATCTCAGAGAATTGGAAGTCATCCCTCAACGGATAGAGACTGCTCTAAAAGCAAATGAGCATATTAAAGATGTTGCTAAAGTATTTAAAAATTCTAAAAATTTTCTATATTTAGGAAGAGGATATAACTTTCCCGTAGCTTTAGAAGGCGCTTTAAAATTAAAAGAAATTTCCTATATCCACGCTGAGGGATATCCAGCAGCCGAAATGAAACACGGCCCTATTGCATTAATTGATGAACAAATGCCTGTAGTAGTAATTGCTGTAAATAGCAATCATTATGACAAAGTAGTAAGTAATATTCAAGAAATTAAATCCAGAAAAGGCATTATCATTGCTGTTGTTACTCAAGGAGATACTACGGTTAAAGCAATGGCAGATTACATCATTGAAGTGCCTTACACCTCAGAAAGTTTAACACCATTAGTAACTACAATACCGCTTCAACTGTTGGCCTATCATATTGCAGTAATGCTAAATCGTAATGTAGACCAGCCTAGAAACCTAGCAAAATCAGTTACTGTAGAGTAAAAAATTACCTTAAAAAATTTTATTATATCTCATTAAAATTAGTTACATTGTATTCGCTAATTTATAAACATAAGATATGAAAACATTTTTCCCCATTTTACTTTTTTTATTCTGTTTTTCTTCCTATTCTCAAACCACAATTACTGGGAATGTTTTAGACAACAGCGGTTTGCCAATTTTAGGGGCAAACATTATTGTAACAGGAACTTCTGAGGGCACGGTTTCCGATTTTGATGGTAACTTTAGGTTAACCGTTTCTGTTCTACCACCATTTACTATTTCTGTTTCTAGTGTCGGTTATGAATCACAATCATACCAAATTACTTCCAACAATCAAGTTGTAAATTCAGTACTGAATGAAGGAACTTCACTAGATGAAATCATCGTTTCTGCATCTAGAACGCCGGAAAGATTATTTGAATCTCCGGTAACTGTGGAACGATTTGGTATTAAGGAAGTTAAAAATACCGCATCTGCAACCTTTTATGGCGGTCTTGAAAACCTAAAGGGAGTAGATGTCAATGTGAATAGCTTAACCTTTCAAGCAGTTAACACTAGAGGTTTTGCCACTTTTGCAAACACACGTTTTGTGCAGCTCGTTGACGGAATGGACAATTCATCGCCTGCACTGAACTTTGTTTTAGGAAACCTACTAGGAATGACCGAGCTGGATGTACACAGTATTGAATTACTTCCAGGAGCATCCTCAGCACTTTATGGAGCAAATGCCTTTAACGGAATTCTATTTATGACCAGTAAAAATCCTTTTGACTTTGAAGGAATCAGTACTTATTATAAACAAGGGATTACTTCTCAAGAAGCTGCCGGAGACAATAGTTTCTTTGATTTTGGAGTGCGAGTAGCACATAAATTCTCCGAAAAATTTGCGGCAAAAGCAAACTTTTCTTATTTAAAAGGAACAGATTGGTATGCAGTTAATGAAGAAGATGTATTAGCACCGGGTAGAGATAGATCCCATCCAAATTATGATGGATTAAATGTGTATGGTGATGAGGTGTTTACTAACATTAAAGGCGTTGGACAAGCATTGGCAGATGCAGGTCTTATACCCGGAGGCGCCGTAAATTTATTACCAAGCGAAAACGTAAGCAGAACAGGCTATAACGAAAGAGACCTGACTAATTATAATGCAGAAAGCGTAAAATTTGATGCGGCACTTCATTACCGTCCTTTTGCTAATGATTTTGAAATTAGTTACCTCGGAAAAATTGGTGTTGGCTCCACCATTTATCAAGGAGCGAATAGATATTCTATTAAAAACTTTTTCTTACAACAACACAAATTAGAAATTAAAAATGATAACTTCTTTTTAAGAGGATATATTACTGATGAAAGTGCCGGAGATTCCTACGACACAAGATTTACTGCCATAAATATTAACCGAGCTTGGAAACCGGATGCAACCTGGTTTGGTCAATATGCAGGCGCTTTTATTCAAGGAACATTAGGCGGATTAACTCCAGAGCAAGCACATGCACTAGGAAGACAAACTGCAGATACCGGAAGATTTGAGCCGGGGACAGAAGCATTCAATAACGCCCTTACAAGTGTAACCACAAATCCCGATCTTGCTGCTGGTTCACAGTTTAAAGATGCTTCTCAATTAAGACATGCCGATGCCAATTACAATTTTACGCATATAACTTCCGATATCGCTGAAATTCAGGTGGGAGGTTCTTTTAGAGAATACAAATTAAATTCCTTTGGAACTATTTACACCGATTTTGACGGCCCTATTTACTACAATGAATACGGAGCCTATTTGCAAATTCAAAAAAAATTAATGGACGACAGAATAAAACTTACAGGTTCTGTTCGTTATGACGAATCAGAACTTTTTGACGGAAGTTTTTCTCCTAGATTTTCAGCCACCTATACTGCCGGTGAGCAAAGAAATCACAACATTCGTGCTTCCGTACAAACAGGTTTTAGAAATCCATCCACACAAGATTTGTTTATTGGGCTAGATGTCGGTAGAGCAATTTTAGTGGGATCAGCCGAAGCAAACCTAGACCGTTATGTTAGAACATTCCCAATAAGTGGTGCAGGTGCTACAGCAACAGGAAGTGCAACAGCTACAGTTTCCGGAAGAGATGCTTATGAAAATTCCTTTACATTTAGTTCCGTTCAAAATGGCACTCCAGAAGCATCAGATGTAGGTATAGTTCAACCAGAACAAGTAACAGCAGTTGAAATGGGTTATCGCGCACGTCTCGGAAAAGTAATAGTAGATTTAAATGGATATTATAATATTTATGATAAATTTATTTCAAACGAAATCACTCTCGTTCCTTTATACGGTGAGGTTGGAGATAATTCCTTATCCTTACTTGCACTACAACAGGGCGATGTTAAAGCATTCCAAACCTATACAAACTCTGATGCTGATGTAAAATCCTATGGCGCTTCTATTGGTTTAGGCACAAAAATTCTTGGAAATTTTGATTTGGATGGCAACTATACATTTGCAGACGAAGATTTTGATCAAGCCTCATCGCCAGATTTCAGAACCAGCTTTAATACACCAAAACACAAAGTAAAAGTGTCTTTTGGAAATACAGAATTAATCAAAAACCTAGGTTTTAACATCAATTATAGATGGAGTGATTCCTTTGTATGGCAAGCAACATTTGCTGATGGAAAAGTGCCAGCATATTCTGTTGTGGATGCGCAAATAAATTACACCATTCCAATAATTAAATCTACTCTCAAAGTAGGTGCCGCAAATATTGGAAACAACGAGTACTTTACCGCATTTGGTACAGGCCTAATCGGTTCACAATATTATGTTTCGCTTACCATAAATAATTTATAATCTTTGAAAGCAAGAAGTATAAATTTTATAAAAAAATGAATAATAAATTTAAAAACTCACTCATGAATATAAATAAATATAAATGGCTACTACTTCTTTTAGGAGGTTTGTTTGTAGCTTGTAATTCAGATGATGATAATACTGTTCCAGACGACGAGGTAATTGTTGTAACTTCCGGCTCAGCGGATTTTTCTAAATACGTTTCCTTAGGAAATTCTTTAACAGCGGGATATACCGATGGAGCACTTTTTATTGCAGGCCAACAAAATTCATTTCCAAATACTTTAGCAACACAATTTGCTTTAGCAGGTGGAGGAGAATTTAAACAACCTCTTATGGCAGATAATGTAGGAGGTGTTTTATTAGCCGGAAATGTAATTTTGCCCAATAGATTGTTCTTTAATGGTGCCGGACCGGAAAGATTACCCGGACTGCCATCCACAGATATTACTTCACCGCTATCCGGTTCTTTTAATAATATGGGAGTACCCGGCGCAAAAAGTTTTCATTTATTAGCACCTGGATATGGTAACATAGCCGGTGTTCCTACGGGTCAAGCAAATCCTTATTTTGTAAGATTTGCCAGCAGCGCCAGTGCCTCGGTAATTGGCGATGCAGTAGCACAACAACCTACTTTCTTCTCTTTGTGGATAGGAAATAATGATGTTTTATCTTACGCAACAAGTGGTGGAGCCGGAGTTAATCAATCCGGTAATCTTGACCCTTCTACCTATGGTGGAAATGACATTACTGATCCAAATGTATTTGCTTCTGTTTATTCCAATTTAGCAGATGCTCTAACAGCAGGTGGCGCTAAAGGTGTGGTGGCTAATATTCCTAACGTTATCACGATTCCTTATTTTAATACGGTGCCATACAATCCAGTACCATTAGATGGGCCAACAGCAGGAGCCGTAAATCAAGCGTATGCTGCCTACAATGGTGGATTATTGCAGGCGGAAGCTTTGCAATTTATAAGTAGTGCTGAAAGAGCTGAAAGAACCATTAATTTTGCTGCAGGACAAAATTCTGTAGTCTTAATAGATGAGTATCTAACAGATCTAAATGCTTTAGGATTACCTTCTTTAAGACAATCAAAAGCAGAGGACTTGTTGGTTTTACCTGGAGCATCTTTTATAGGTACCGTGGTAAATAATAACCCACAACTTATTAATGGTGTTACAGTGCCATTAGACGATCAATGGGTTTTAGTACCACAAGAACAACAAGAAGTTATCAACGCAACAACTTCATTTAATGCTACTATCCAAGCTATTGCACAACAAAAAGGTTTAGCATTTGTAGATGTAAATGCTATTTTAAACGAGGCGGCTTCTACAGGAATAATTTTTGATGAATTTACTATGAATGCGAGTTTGGTTTTTGGTGGTACATTTTCTTTAGATGGTGTTCATCCCACAGCCAGAGGTTATGCATTTATTGCAAACAAATTTATGGAGGCCATTAATACTACTTATGGTTCAACTTTACCTCCTGTGAAAGCTAGAGACTTTATTACCTTATATCCATTTGCTCTTTAAAAATAGAAATCTTATAGGTCAAAGCCCATCTCTTTATTGATTTGGGCTTTTTTGTTTTTTGATGAAAAGGGGTTTAAATGTAAAGAAATCTAGTCTAAAATAAACGTTTCATTTAAGGTCCAGTTTGCCCTTATATCAAGTAGTTTTGGATAATAAATAATCGTTTCCGGTTGGATGCGATTTAAAAAATCACCTGTATCCCATTTACCATTTGAATTAGTGTCCTCCACAATACGGATAAAGTATTTTCCCGGCGTTATATTGGCAAACTCAAAAGTGCTTTTTTCTGAGGAATGCAATTCTTTTTGTACTTCGCCTTTTTCATTTACCAGCTGAACGATAATAGGAAATGAAGAAATATTGTTTAAATTTAACGTTAAGAAACCATAATCTGATAGTGTTCGGGTACTTACTTTATACTCAAGGGTGTCATTTGTCGTTCCAAAAAAATCTGTGATAGCTTCAGGAAATAATGTAATGGCATAGTTTTGGCGCTCTACTTTTTCAAAACTTAGTTGCAAAATATTAAAATAGGAATCTAAACTTGCTTCAAAAACCACGACAACAGAATCTTTGTCCATTACACGAATGTTGTCTTTGTTATAGGAAATCATAGGGAAGTTAGAAGAAATTTCAAATGGCTCGTCAAACGCTAGAATGCCAGCTTTTATGGGACTGAATTTTAAACTGTCTAAAAGCACATCCCGCAATCTAACCTGAATGGTATCTATAAATACCCTATTACTAATCTTAAAAGTTACAGAATCCAATTCCATTTTAGGTTGAAACCAATAGTTAAGCGTGTCTTTTTTTTGTTCTTTTGTGAGGTGATGCCTAAAACCCTCGGGAGTTGATGTCAGCATTTCAATTTCTAAAGAGGCAGCATCGCCTTCATACCCAAAACTAATTTGATTGGTGTTTAAAGCATTTGGCCTGCTAAGGGCATACACCGGTATTTCTTTAAACAAATTTAATACATAGCTTGTATCAGTAGGTATGGTGATAAAATTTTCAACAAAACCAATTTTATCTGTTTTTGGTTGAAAGGTATAATTGCTGTTGTTGTCTTTTAGTGCTATTAGTAAATATGTTCCTTCTTTTACATTTTCTATTTGAAAGGAATCTGGATTATTTTGAGTACTTGCTACATAAATAGGCTTCTGAGTAAAGATAATGGAATCTTTAAATTCGGTATCCACTTCATAAAGCATTACCGAAACATTTTCTTCCGGTTTAAGTAATTCAGCGTCTGTAATGGTTCCAATTACCTTTAAACTATCTATGTAACTTCCGGTAGAAAACACATATTTATAAAATTCATAAGGGTTTTCTTCATTATTATCTACAATGCTATTTCCAAAATTTATAGAATAGGTAGTGTTTTCTCTTAGCGTATCCTGAAATACAATTTTAATATATTTTGAAGTGCTTAATGGATAAAGCGTAGGTGGCGCATTTAAAGGAGGTGAAATAATTAAGTTTTTTTGAAGGTCTTTCAATTTGATATATTCATCAAAATAAATACGAATTTCATTACCCTTAAAATTAATGGTATAATTTTCAGGTACTGTTCTGATAATTACCGGAGCAATAGTATCTCTTAACCCTCCTTCAGGATTTCCGCGTTTGGCGCAATCGACAAAGGAAAAAGAAAGCAGTAAAAGAAAAATAAAATAGATAAAATTGCCTTTCATAGCACAAAGATGCAAAGATTTTTATTTAACGAAGCGTTGTTTTTACGGTTTTTTAAAATTCAAGGAATTTCTTTTTTTCTTATTTGGTAATCGCAATAGTGGCAAAACTTAGTTTTACACCTTTTATCTGCAGTAATTTTTTTGCACAAGCCTCTAAGGTTGCTCCGGTAGTGATAATATCATCCACTAAAAGAATGTGTTTGTTTTCAATTTTTGACGCATTTTGAACAGCGAAAACTTCTTCATTGGTAAAAATTCTGGAAATTCGTTCTTTGAAAACTTGGGAAGTTGTAGGAGTAATTTTTACTAACACATCATCAATATATTGTTTTTGAAGGGCAAGGGCAATTTTTTCGCCAAAGCCGGCCACTTGATTGTAGCCTCTTTGGCGCAACTTTTTTTTATGTAAAGGAACGGGTATTATAGCGTTAATATCTTGGTATTCTTTGCATTCAGCTAATTCCTCACCTAGCCATTCGCCAAAAATTAAGCCAATTCTTTTTGCCTTTTTGTATTTAAGAGCATGAACAAATTTTTGAGTAATATTGTTTTTTTTGAAATAGAAAAGTGCCGTAGCATGCACCACTGGAATTCTTCCATAAAAAATATCTGACATTTCTGTGCTGCCATTTTTATGAAATCCTGCAATGGGTAAATTATGCCTGCAAATACTACATATTTCTTTTTCACCCTCAATAAGCTCTTTGTGGCAGCCTCTGCAAATATTTGGGAAAAATAAATTTAACATAATTTATTGAATATTTATCATTTTTTAAACACATTTACGAAAATCTAAAACTACATTTGATAATTATTTACAAGATACAATTTTAACACTAACTCCTTATAATATGGAAACAGAAAATAGTAATAACAAATTAAAATGGCTTATAGGCATTCTCGCAGTATTGCTAGTTGCACTAACAGTTTTTACAGTAAAACTTTACAACGATTCAAAAGAGAACGCTACAAATCTTGAACTCCAAAAAATGGATATTGAACAAGATTTAGAAGAACTTATTGCTAACTATAACATAGCCATTAGCGAAAACCAATCTAAAGATAAAGATTTGATTGCAGCCAGAGAACGCATTAGCCTACTCTTAGACTCTGTAAAAGACTCACAAGCAAATGTAGATTTAATAAGAAGATACCGTGTTGAAGTTGGCAAACTTAAAAATGAAAGAACTGTATTGTTTAGAAAAGCCGATAGTTTACAAATGCTAGCAAATAGATTAACCGTTGAAAGAGACAGCACAACGGTTGTTTTAGGAGAAACCATTAAAGTAGTCGATTCTATTTCATTGCAAAACCTTGCCCTTGAAAAAGTAGTGGCAAAAGGTTCTGCTCTTAAAGTTTCCGGTCTTAAAACCGAAGGTGTAATCGTTAGAAATAGTGGTAAAATTGTCAATACTGACAGGGCAAGCAGAGCAGATAGGATTAGAACCTGTTTTTCACTTAATGCAAATGAAATAGCTGAAAAAGGTGACAGATTGTTATTTGTACAAGTTATCAACCCTAAAAACAATGTGATAGGGGAAAAAGCAATGGTTAATTTTGAGGATAAAGTGCTTACCTATAGTGCAACTTCTAACGTGTTTTATGAAAATGAAGCTTTAGATGTTTGTGTATTAATAAACGCCTTAGAGGCAGATTTAATACCTGGAAATTATTCTATTAATGTTTTTGATGGCCCCCGATTAGTTGCCACATCTACCTTAAAGTTGAAATAAGAAAAATATATTTTAAAAATAAAATCTGCTACGTAAGTTTTCGTAGCAGATTTTTTTATTTTTGCCCTATGATAAATAAAGACGAACATTTTAAAAGAGTTGTTTCCCACGCAAAAGAATATGGATATATTTTTGGCTCTAGTGAAATTTATGACGGTTTGAGCGCAGTGTATGATTATGCACAAAATGGGGTAGAGTTAAAAAACAATATTCGCACCTATTGGTGGAAAAGCATGGTACAAATGCACCAAAACATTGTAGGTCTAGATGCCGCCATATTAATGCACCCTACAACCTGGAAGGCTTCCGGGCACGTTGATGCCTTTAACGACCCCTTAATAGATAATAAAGATTCCCAAAAAAGATATCGGGCGGACGTACTCATTGAAGATTTTGCAGAAAAACTGCATCAAAAAGCACAAAAAGAAATTGAAAAAGCAAGAACTCGTTTTGGTGAAAGTTTTGATGAAGCGCAGTTTGTAGTAACAAATGAAAGAGTAATTAAATACCAAACCCAACAAAAAGAAATCCTAGAACGTATGGCACGATCTTTAGAAAAAGAAGATTTAGCCGATGTAAAAGCACTTATAGAAGAATTAGAAATAGCCGACCCCGATACTGGTTCAAAAAACTGGACTGATGTTCGCCAATTTAATTTAATGTTTGGTACCAAACTAGGCGCTTCTGCTGAAAATGCTACAGATTTATACCTTCGTCCGGAAACAGCACAAGGCATCTTCGTTAATTTTTTAAATGTGCAAAAATCAGGTAGAATGAAAATTCCTTTCGGAATAGCACAAACAGGAAAAGCCTTTAGAAATGAAATTGTAGCTAGACAATTTATTTTTAGAATGCGCGAATTTGAACAAATGGAAATGCAATTTTTTGTACGCCCCGGCGAAGAACTTAAATGGTATGAACACTGGAAAGAAAAACGACTTAATTGGCATTTGTCTTTAGGCTTAGGAAAAGAAAATTACCGTTTTCATGACCATGAAAAATTAGCTCATTATGCAAATGCCGCTACCGATATTGAATTTGATTTCCCTTTTGGTTTTAAAGAATTGGAAGGCATTCATTCCCGCACCGATTTTGATTTAAAAGCGCACGAAAAATTCTCCGGAAAAAAATTACAATTTTTTGATCCGGAAATTAATGAAAATTACGTGCCTTATGTGGTGGAAACCTCCTTGGGGTTAGACCGTATGTTTTTAGCAGTATTCAGTAAAGCGCTTAAAGAAGAAGCGTTAGAAGACGGTAGTACCCGAATTGTACTACAATTACCTTCTATTTTAGCACCCACAAAAGCCGCTATTTTACCCTTGGTAAAAAAAGATGGTTTACCTGAAATAGCACAAAGAATAATAGACACGCTTAAATGGGATTTTAACGTCACATATGATGAAAAAGACGCCATAGGTAGAAGATACCGTAGACAGGACGCTGTAGGCACTCCATTTTGTATCACCGTTGATCACGATACCAAAGTAGATCATACCGTAACTATTCGTTATCGCGATTCCATGAAACAAGAACGTGTTCCGATTGATAAATTGTATGACATTATTCATCAAGAGGTGACCATAAAAAATTGGCTGACTTAATTTTAAAAATGCCGTTAAAATTGAAATTTAACGGCATTTTTATTTATAAGAAAAACAAAAACCGGAAATCTGTTTTTAATTGGCTTTGCGCATTTCCACAATTTCTATAGGATTTGCTTTTTCACATCGGTTCATCATTCTTAAAGGATGGTAGGTAAACCAAACCTGCATGCCGGAACTTTTATAGGTTTCTTCTAAGTTAATAGGGTCAAACAAATTATTTTCCCCATCAACTTTTAAGGTGTAAGGACAATCTCCTTTTACAGTAGAGGCTACAATGGTGGCTTTTTTAAAACCTGCCTCAAGCATTTTGGTTTCTGTAACAGTATCGGATTCATTTTTGGCTTCTATCACGGTTTTTTTACAAGTACACGAAAAAGTCAGAACCATGAAAAGGCCGGCTAACGTTTTATTAAGTATAGACATTACAATTTATTTTGCATAAAAATACAAATAGTTACGTAATAAAATAGGTATAAACAACTCTTTTGTTTTTTTTATTTCTATGGATAAATGGGGCGCATTTGTGGCTAAAAATAAGCTTTTAACTGAATACTTCCTGTATGAATCGTGGAAGAAGTTTCGCTCTTCCTTCCAAAATAAGAAAGATTGGCATCCAGATATTGCGTTATTTTTCGCTGAAATAACAAACTCCAAGTAAAATTTTTATCGGGTTGCAACCCTTCTAACATTTGAAAAGCTACAGGCGTAAAAGCATTTCCTGAAAAATCATTTGAAATAAAATTAAATTCTCCGTTAATCGAAAACTTTTCTGCATTATTGAAGGTAAACGAAGCGCCTAATGTTTGCTGATCTAACACATCTCTGTCTCCTAATAAATTTTCCTTATTTGTAAAGGCATAGAAAACAGAAAATTGTGCGTTTTCTGATACTAAATAGGAAATTTTTGGAGCAATGTCATAACTTTCAATGGTAAAGTTTCTGCTTTCAAAATTTTCAGAAGTAGTAGTGTTTTCTCCCAATTGTGTTTTAAAATTTGCCAACCAATTTGTTGCAAATTTGTGCGTAAAATTAAGCTGATGACGTAACAAGCTGCTTTTTTGTAAGCCCACCGAAAGTAAATTTTCAGCCTTTGAAGTAGTATAGGTGTAGCTGGTGGTGTAGCGTTGTTTGCCACGATTAAAAAACAAGACATTTCTAAAATTAAGATTTAATCCTAACTGGTTTTCTGTGTTGCTGACAAATGGGTTGATATCAAAATTATTGCCTTCTCTTCTGGTTTTTCGGTCAATTAAATAGGAAGTTTGATTATAAAATTTAGCAAGCAACTTCTTGCTCTTTTCATTTTCTGAAAAATATTGCGGTTGAAGTGTAACCGCCTGTCCAAATTTATTTTGATGGATTTTTACAAACACCTGATTGGGAAGCAGCACCCGTATAAAAATACCTTCATCTGCAAATTTTGCTATTTCAAATTCTTCCAGCTCTTGAATGCCGTTGCCATTATAGTCAATCCAAGTGTGGGTGCCCTGACCAGGCTCTACTTGTACAAAAGTGAATTCTTGTTGTGGCAATACACCGCTATTGGTTTCAAAAGTAGAATTCCATTGCACGCCACCATTAAAAAATCGTTGGTTGTACAATATGCGGCTGTTTAAGGATTGCTCGTCTTCGCGCTGACCAAACTCGTCTTTTAAGGTTCTGTAATTTGCAAAAACAGAAAGCTGTGTAGTTTCACTTTGCACCAATTGCGATTTCAAATAAAAGGTGTTTGAGCTACTCACCTTTTGCAATTGTGTATTTCTAAGGCTGTCATTTATCCTATTTCGGTAACCCACTTCTACAAAAACTTGGGTGCTGTCTCCTAGTCCGGTAAAAATTTCATAGGCTTTAAACCTTTGGCTAATTGGGGTTAGACTGTCATTTGCCACGAAGCGTTGTTTATTGTTCTCTCCTGCAGACTTAACTCCCACCCAATATTTTTCAAAACCATAAACCGAACGAGCATTCCATCGAAAGAAATCAGTGTTTACTTCCGTGCCGGAGTTGTTTAAGATACTTGCGTTTACATCGGTTTTTAGTTTACCTAATTGTATGCCAGAGTGCACCACGTGCCGAACGCCATGAAACCCTTCAGAAAAATTTAATTTTTGAAATTCGTAATTGGCAAAACCAAGTTTTGAGTCGGTTGCTTGTAATCCGGCAATCCAAAAACTTTGGTTACCCGCAGGATTGTTTAAACTCCAATCTCTATCAAATTCAGTAGCATATATGCGTTCCACCGTATGGAAGTTTTTATCTACATAATCAAAATTTAAGTAGGCATCCAATTGAAGTCCCTGCTCTTTTTGAAGTATTTTTTGTCGGGTATGAAGGCGTGTAGCAAATCCATTATTATCTTCATTGTCTAGGTTTGAAAATAAATTAAGGTCTTGTTTGCTTGCAGCAACTTCAAAACCGATGCTTGTTTTTTCAGAAGGACGATAAGCACCATTTACACCCGCTATCTGGATGGTTGTAGGGGCAAAAAGCTGAATTACAGGAGCATAATTACCTTGGGGAACTCCATCAATTGGAGCAATAAATTCAAAAATTCTGCTGATGGCTGCGTTATTTGTAATAAAATAATTACCTTGATTTTCGCCAACCAAACTAAAACGTACCTGAAACAATTCGTCTTCGGGATTGGTTGAAAAAACAAAAATTTCTTCGCCATTAAAAAGTTCTTTCCGGTATAAAATTTTATTTTCTGAAAAGGTATCCGGCACGGCTGATGGCGCAATCATTTGTGTTTTGTCATCACCTGCTTGCTGTAAAATAGTTACTTGTTCTTCAGAAAGGTTTTGTTGTAATGGTTGGTTTTTTGCATCGCTTTCTAAATAGCCATAAGCACCTAAATCTAATTTTTTGCTAGTGTAATTTCCGCCGCTATAACCAATAAAACGGGTATAGTTTCTATCGGAATATTGATATTCTACTAAAATTCGCATATCTGCTGTAATGGGATAGTTTGGGTTAAACTTGAGTTCGCCGGCGTTATAATCAATTACATAATCTTTGTTTTCTCCACGCTCCAATAGTAAGCCGTTTACAAACACCCGTTCACTTCCGGAAATGATAAGAATAAACAATTCGCCATTGGGGCCAATTAATTTATAAGGTCCTTGGTTTCCTTCTTGACCTATAAAGTTGCTTTTCGAAAAAACACCTTTCACCACTGCCCCAGAAGCAAACATGGTGGTTTCTGCGTTTTCCTTTTTTATTTTTCCTCCCACGGAAATGCCTTGTACCTTTTTCTGAAACTTGGCAAAATAACTGTTTGTGTTTACTAAATCGATATCCCCGGCACGAATATTCCAGCTATCACTGAACAACTCAATAAAAATCTGGTCAAATTCGTCTAAGTTTTGAGAATAGCCTCCTTCTTGAATGGGAATATTCGCATCTTGTATGGAAGCTCTAATACTGACTTTGTCACTTATCTTTCCGGTAATCTGCAAGTCTAATTGCGAATTTACTACAGCATTTTGATTGTTACCAATGGTAATGCCTCGGGAAATACTTCCATTCGTATTTAGTCCGTCAAAAGGTTTAAAATCATTTTTTCGTGTAGGTTGCTGTAAAGAATAAAATCTGTCCATAGCCGCATTGTCTGATGCAATAATCCTAGGATCCAGCAAGGAATATCTTTTAGTAAGAAAACTCGGATATTGCACATAATTTACAGTCAAGGAATCACCGACTATTAATGTGTCTTTGGAAAGATATACCTCTGCTTTAGCAAAATTTACTCGGTACTTGGAAGTATCTATTGCTACCCCATTTTTGTCGAAAAGTTCAAATTGAATCGGATTTATACTGGTAGAATCTATAACAATAGTATCTTGAACAGCTACTTTGATGCTGCGGTAATTTCCGGAAACATCTTGCGAATACGCCGACATTCCGAAGAGAAAAAAAAATGCAATCAGGCAGTGCTTCATTACCTTCTAAAACTTAAAGTACTAGTATTTATTTTATCTATTGCAGTATAGAAATCTTTTCCTGTTTCTATAGGTCGTAAATGTAAGGGAATAATTATTTTAGCACTTCATTTACAAAATACATTTCCAGCATCATGAAAATTATTTCTTATAATGTAAATGGCATTCGTGCCGCGTTAAGCAAGGGATTTATCGATTGGCTGATACAAGCCAACCCCGATGTTATTTGCCTACAAGAAACCAAAGCCCAAAAAGAACAATTGAATCTTAGTCTTTTTGAAGAAGCCGGCTACCCTTACCATTATTGGTTTAGTGCACAAAAAAAGGGATATAGTGGAGTTGCTATACTTTCAAAAACAAAACCTAACCACATACAATACGGCACAGGAATAGACCACATGGATTTTGAAGGCAGAAATTTACGCATCGATTTTGATGCATTTTCTGTAATGAGCCTGTATTTGCCAAGCGGAACAAACGATGCCAGACTTGGATATAAATTTCAGTATATGGAAGAATTTTTACAGTATGTAACCCAACTGAAAAACGAAATACCAAACTTGCTAATTTGTGGAGATTATAATATTTGTCATCGAGCTATTGATATTCACGACCCGATTAGAAACGCAAATGTTTCCGGATTTTTACCGGAGGAACGAGAATGGCTAGGACGATTTATAGATAGTGGTTTTATAGATACCTTTAGACATTTCAACAAAGAACCAGATAACTATACTTGGTGGAGTTATCGTGCTAATTCCAGAAACAATAACAAAGGATGGCGTATTGATTATCACATGCTCACAAACTCGTTACAAGAAAAACTAAAACGCGCCGTTATACTACCTGAGGCAAGGCATAGTGACCATTGCCCATTAATGGTTGAATTAGAAATTAAATAAAGTAACTCTATGATATCAAAGACCCTAACTTTTCTGGCACTACTATTTTTAACAACCTCTTGCGTTTCTTCTAAAGTTTTTGAAGACCTCAAGCAAGACAATGAAGCACTAAAAGCCGAAAACAAAGCCCTAATGGCACAGTTAGACGGCAAAAAAGGTAATGCAGATACTTATTCGTTGGCTGCCTTGCAAAAACAATACGAACAAGTAAAAACAGAAAGAGACCAATTAGCTTTAGACTATGCCGCTGTGCAAAACAATTTAAAACGATTACAGGATTCTTACGATGCTTTAGAAGCAAATAGTTCTGAAAATCTTACTGGAAATTTAGCGTTAAACAGAGAGTTGCTTACCAAACTAGAAGAAAAAGAAAAAGCACTTGCCAGAGAACGTGGAAGATTAGAAGAACTAGAAAAAGATTTAGCAGCACGTTCTAACCGCGTAAATGAATTAGAAGGACTTTTAGCGGCAAAAGATGCACAAATGCATGCTTTAAAAGAAGCTATTTCTGCAGCATTAACAAATTTTGAAGGCAAAGGGCTTACCGTTGTGCAACGCGATGGCAAAGTGTATGTGTCCATGGAAAACAAATTGCTTTTTGAAAGTGGAAGTTGGGCGGTAAACAACAATGGAAAACTAGCCGTAGTACAATTAGGCGGTGTTTTAGCGCAAAATCCCGAAATAGCAGTATTGATAGAAGGCCATACCGATAACGTGCCCTACGGCGGAAGCGGACCACTGCAAGACAACTGGGATCTGTCCACAAAAAGAGCAACCGCCATTGTAACGATACTTTCGGAAAATAATGCCATACTTAAAGAAAACCTCACAGCAGCCGGAAGAGGTGAATATGCGCCAATAGCCTCGAACAGTACTTCGGAAGGCAAAGCAAAAAACCGAAGAATCGAAGTAATACTAACCCCAAAACTTGATAAAATAAGCAAATTATTTCATGAACTATAATACCCTACCAAATTCCGATTTAAAAATTAGTGAACTTGCTTTAGGCACCATGACTTGGGGGCAACAAAACAATCAAGAAGAAGCCCATAACCAATTAAATTTTGCATTGAATAATGGTATTAACTTTATCGATACTGCCGAAATGTATTCTATACCGGGGCGAAAAGAAACCCAAGGCAGTACAGAAACCATAATTGGCAATTGGCTTTCCACATCAGGAAAGCGAAAAGACATTATTTTAGCTTCCAAAATAGCAGGACCTAGCAGAAATTTTAATCATATTCGCACTGATTTAAATTTTTCCAAAGCCTCTTTAAACGATGCTATAACTAAAAGCTTAAAACGATTACAGACAGATTATTTAGACCTTTATCAGCTGCATTGGCCGGAGCGCAATACCAATTATTTTGGACAACGAGATTACCAACACCATCCTAATGAACTTTGGAAAGACAACTTTGCTGAAGTACTCGAAAACTTAAATTATTTTGTAAAAGAAGGAAAAATAAGATACATAGGTGTTTCAAATGAAGCACCGTATGGACTAATGCGTTATGTGGAAGAAACTCGTAAAGGAGATATAAAAATAAGCAGCCTTCAAAATCCTTTTAATTTATTAAACCGAAAAGACGAAATAGGGGTAACAGAAATTCTGCAACGGGAAAACATAGGTTATCTTGCCTATTCTCCTTTGGGTTTTGGACAACTCACCGGAAAATATTTAGATGATACACCAAAAAATTCCCGAGTAACCTTGTTTCCTAATTACAACAGATACCACAAGGAAAATGGTTTTAAAGCAACTAGAAGATATAATGATTTAGCAAAAGCACACGGTTTGTCACTCACCCAAATGGCATTGGCATTTATAAGGCAACAGGCGTTTATTTCGAGCACTATTTTAGGAGCAACAACTATAGAGCAACTGAAGGAAAATATAGAAAGTAAAAATGTGCTGTTATCCAAAGAAATTTTAGCAGAAATTCAAGCTATTCACGAAGCCATACCCAATCCGGCACCTTAAAAAGTATCCAAAAAAATATTGTGTATCTTTGAAGACTAACCAACACTTGTAACCAATGAAAAAATATATCTTCTTAATGGTAGTTGCTGCCATTTTAATTTCCTGTACTTCCAAGCCGAAAGAAGAGGAGAAAATTATAGCAGAAGAGCAAGAAACAGAAGTAGTAGAAGCCATTGAAAACACAGGAGCAAAGGACTTTTGGGAAAACCTGAAAGCTATTTGTGGAAAAGCATTTGAAGGTAAACTTGTTAGTGCCCCTGCAAATGATGATTTTGCCGATAAAAAATTAGTAATGCACGTACTTTCGTGTGATGATGAAACCATTTTAATTCCCTTTAATGTGGGCGACAATTTATCTAGAACTTGGATTTTTAGCTACAAAAATGGCAGAATACAGCTAAAACATGACCATAGAATGCAAGATGGCAAAAACGATGCAGTAACCATGTATGGTGGCACCACCACAAACTCCGGAATGGCAAGTATGCAAATGTTTCCTGCTGATCAAGAAACTTTAGAAGTAATTCCAGCAGCATTTTCCAATGCTTGGTGGGTTACGATTGACAGCACTGCGTTTACCTACAACTTACAAAGAATAGGCACAAATCGATTATTTACGGTTTCGTTTGACCTTACTAATGAAGTAGAAAAACCTGCTCCTTCCTGGGGTTGGGAAGATTTTGGAAAGGAATAGTTTCTTATAAATGCTTTAAAAAATAATTACACATAAAATTTATGGCTTTAATATGGTAAGCTTTGTTAATGCTTACAAAATAGCAATAAGTTTAAGTACATACCTCCATTAGATTTTGCATATATTCAAAAGAAAGTAGGATTAAAAAGCTACTAAAAAGCCCTGCTTCTAAACATAAAAAGTAGGGTTTTTCTTTTATATAAAAACGAGTATTTTATCCTTTTAAACTTGCACTTAAATATTCCCTATTCATTCGAGCTATGTTTTCAAGTGAAATGCCTTTAGGACATTCTATTTCGCAAGCTCCTGTGTTTGTGCAATTTCCAAATCCTTCGTCGTCCATTTGTCTTACCATATTTAGCACCCTGTCTGTGGCTTCAATTCTTCCTTGTGGTAATAAGGCAAACTGCGAAACTTTAGCAGAAACAAACAGCATAGCAGATGCATTTTTACAGGCAGCTACACAAGCACCACAGCCTATACAAGTTGCGGCATCAAATGCCATATCGGCATTGTGTTTGTTAACCGGAATAGCATTGGCATCTACGGTATTACCGGAGGTGTTTATAGAAATAAATCCTCCTGCATGTTGGATTCTATCAAAAGCAGATCTATCTACAATTAAATCTTTTATTACAGGAAATGCTTTTGCTCTGAAGGGCTCAATAAAGATAGTGTCGCCATCTTTAAACATACGCATATGCAACTGGCAGGTGGTAACACCTGTGTCTGGACCATGAGGTTCACCATTAATCTGTAAGGAGCAGGAACCACAAATTCCTTCTCTGCAATCATGGTCAAATGCTACAGGATCTTCGCCTTTGTTATTTAATTGCTCATTCAACATGTCTATCATATCCAAAAAGGACATATCAGGAGAGACATCATCGATTTTATAGGTAACGATTTTCCCTTTTGATTGGGCATCCTCTTGACGCCATATTTTGAGTGTAAGATTCATTTTTTTTAGATTTTAATAGGGAGTTGTGGAAAGTGCGTTTTTTCAAAACTAATCTCTCCAATCTCCAATCTTATTTATAGCTCCTAGTAACCAATTTTATGTTTTCAAAATGTAATTCTTCTTTATGCAATACCGCTTCACTTGGTTTTCCTTTGTATTCCCAAGCGGCTGCGTAAGCAAAATTTTCATCGTCGCGTAATGCTTCACCGTCTTCGGTTTGGTATTCTTCTCTATAATGACCGCCACAAGATTCATTTCTGTGCAGGGCGTCTTTGGCAAAAAGCTCGCCAAGTTCTAAGAAATCGGCTACCCGCAATGCTTTTTCTAACTCTTGGTTTAGGCTGTTTGCGTTTCCGGGTACTTTAACGTCTTTATAAAATTCTTCTCTCAAAGCTGCAATTTCATTTATTGCTTGATTTAATCGTTCGGCATTTCTGGCCATTCCTACTTTATCCCACATTATTTTCCCGAGTTTTTTGTGAAAATAATCTACTGTTTTGGATCCTTTGTTGTTGGTGAAATGCTCAATTTGCGATTTTACATTATGTTCAGCAGCTTCAAATTCGGGTAAATCTGTAGATATTGGTCCGGTGCGTATGTCGTTTGCTAAATAATCGCCTATGGTATAAGGCAGTACAAAATAACCATCAGCCAATCCTTGCATTAGTGCAGAGGCTCCTAAACGGTTTGCACCGTGGTCGGAGAAATTGGCTTCACCTATGGCGTAGCAACCTTCTACGGTAGTCATTAGGTTATAATCCACCCAAATACCACCCATTGTATAATGTGCCGCAGGGTAAATCATCATTGGTGTTTCATACGGATTTTGATCTACGATTTTTTCATACATCTGAAAAAGGTTTCCGTATTTGTTTTCTATAACTTCTTTGCCTAGTTTTTCAACTAATTTGGTGTCATTTTCATCTAAATGTTTTATTCTGGCTTGCTCTTTTCCATAACGCTCAAAAGAAGTTGCAAAATCTAAATATACAGCTTCTCCGGTTTTGTTTACGCCAAATCCGGCATCACAACGTTCCTTAGCTGCTCTAGATGCAACATCACGCGGCACAAGATTACCATAGGAAGGATAGCGTCTTTCTAGGTAATAATCTCTATCTTTTTCAGCCAATTCTGTTGGTTTTAATTTTCCTTCACGAATGGCTTTAGCATCTTCTAACTTTTTTGGCACCCAAATTCTTCCGTCATTTCTTAAAGATTCTGACATTAAGGTCAATTTTGATTGATGCTCTCCGGAAACAGGAATACAGGTTGGGTGAATTTGTGTAAAACAAAGGTTAGCAAAATAGGCTCCTTTCTTGTGAATTTTCCAAGCTGCGGTGGCGTTGCTTCCCATGGCATTAGTGGATAAGTAAAAAACATTTGCATAACCACCGGAGCCAATGACTACGGCGTGAGCCGAATGTCTTTCAATTTCACCCGTCACTAAATTTCTGGCGATAATTCCTCTTGCTTTTCCGTCAACTACAACCAAATCTAGCATTTCATGACGGTTGTACATTTTTATTTTTCCGCGGCCTATTTGTCTGTTCATTGCGGAATAAGCACCAAGCAATAACTGTTGTCCGGTTTGTCCTTTTGCGTAAAAGGTTCTGGAAACCAGTACCCCTCCAAAAGAGCGATTGTCAAGTAAACCTCCATATTCTCTAGCAAAAGGAACGCCTTGTGCCACACATTGGTCTATGATGTTTGCCGAAACTTCGGCCAAACGATATACGTTTGATTCGCGAGAGCGGTAGTCGCCTCCTTTTACGGTGTCGTAAAAAAGTCGATAATTGGAATCGCCATCTCCTTGGTAATTTTTTGCGGCATTAATTCCGCCTTGAGCTGCAATGGAGTGTGCACGACGGGGGGAATCTTGAAAACAAAAGGCTTTTACATTATAACCCAATTCGGCTAGAGTGGCCGCTGCCGAACCTCCGGCAAGACCTGTACCCACTACAATGATGTCAATATTTCTTTTATTGGCAGGATTGACTAAGTGGATTTTATTTTTATGATTGGTCCATTTGTCTGCAAGAGAACCTTCCGGAATTTTAGAATCTAATGTTGTCATACTGCTTGTATTACTGATTAAAATGATGAAAAAGGGCGATAAACACAAACCCTAATGGAATAAGAATAGCAAATGCTACCGTAAACCCTTTAAGTCCTTTTGAATATTTATTGTTAAAGCCAATGGATTGAAATGAGGAGGAGAAACCATGTAGTAAGTGTAATGCTAAGAAGACAAAGGAAATAACATACAAACCTGTGCGCACCGGACTTTCAAATTTGGCTACCATTTCGCCAAAATAACGAGTGGAATCATCGGGATGCGATTCTACATATTTATGTACAATTTCAGGTATCCAAAAGTCATAAAAATGCAGGCCTAAGAAAGCTAATATCACTATTCCTGACCAAATCATGTTTCGGGACATCCAAGAAGAGTTTGCCGAACCATTGTAGCTAAAATAGGAAATACCTCGGGCATTTCTATTTCTGATTTCTAAAACAAAACCCATTATAAAATGAAAGACAACACCAAAGATTAAAATAGGTTGTGCCACAAATTGTACCACGGCGTTAGTCCCCATATAATGAGAAATCGCATTAAAAGCATCTGCGCTGAATACCGACGTAATATTGATAAAAAAATGTTGTGTTAAAAAGAGAACTAAGAAAAGTCCTGAAAGAGCCATTGCCACTTTTCTGGCAATAGAAGAAGTTATCATTCCGCTCATTGGAAGTTATTTTAAAATATGAATACAAAAATACAAGGATACTAGATGAATAGCAAACTTTAGCCGATGTTTAAACCGTATTTAGAATTGATATAAAAAAGAATTTCCTTTTTGTTTGTTGTTTTGTCTTATTTTTGACTTTTTAGGCGGAAATGGTTAAACAATTAAGTATTCTCAGATACAATTATTCTATTATCAACTCTTTACTTTCGGTTTTTCCGTTAATGGTAACTTCTGTATTGTAATTTCCTTTTGGTAAGTAATATTTACTGTTTTTTTTCTTTTCGATAACTGCAGTTTTATCTTCTTTAAGCAACGCCGATTTGCCACTTTCTGAAATACTCATGTCATAGGAAAATGAGTTAAATCCTTTTTCAGCATCTTGCTTTTTGGAAAATAAAACAACGCCATTTTTACTTTTTACAGTTAGTGTTGCCACTCCTGGCTTAGAAGTGTAAAATACAACAGATGTTTCCGGTTCAGATGGTAAACGCCACTTACTCCAACTTGTTCCCCAACGATTAGAATGACGCACTTTTTCAATAGAAAATAAAACCAGTGCTTCCTTTAACTTTTCTTTAGTCATTTCTTGTAACATTCCTATGTTAGTTTTGTATATAGATCGGCCATGAGTTCCTAATACCAAGTCTTTTGCTTCTGCCTGTATGCGTATGTCGTGTACTGCCACATTCGGCAAATTGCTTGAAAATCGTTCCCAACTTTCTCCACGGTCAAATGACACATACGCAGCATCATCAGTTCCTAAATACAAAATGTCTTCATTAACAGGATCTTCTCTAATAACATTTACAGGTGAAAGGAGAAGGTTTGCCCGGATACTTGTCCAAGTTTTGCCAAAATCGTCACTCTTATAGACGTATGGCGCAAAATCATCCCAACGATACCCATTTAAGGTTACATAAACACGTTCCTTTTTATGTTGCGAAGCAATAACTCGGGATACCCATAAATCCTGTGGGAAGGTGGTGGAGATGTTTTCCCAACTCCCACCGCTGTTTTGAGATATATGCACTAATCCGTCATCACTGCCAGTATAAAGTAGCCCAAACTGAAAAGGAGACTCACTAATAGTTGTAATTGTGCCATAAGCGACGTTTCCTTTTTTGCCTCCTTTAGTCAAATCGGGCGAAATGGCAACATAATCTTCGCCTTGATTTAAAGAGCGCATAAGTTTATTTCCTCCGTAATATAAGATGTCTTGGTTGTGTGAAGAAAGTAAAATAGGGGTTTGCCAGTTAAATCGATAAGGCGATTCGCCCAATACGTGTTTGGGTTGAATGAAGGTGGTTTTATCAGTTGCTCTATCTATCCTGAAATAATTGCCAAACTGAAATCCGGTATATACTAGTTTAGGATTGCGGCTATCTACTTCAATTTGCATACCATCGCCTCCCATTAATGCTTTATACGGATAATCGCCTGAATTTTGCCACTCTACCGATTGTTTATAGTCATTTGAGCCAACCCAAACACCATTATCCTGCGCCCCGGCATACACATTATAGGGTTTTTGATTATCTACCTGCAAAGCATATACTTGCATTACAGGAGTGGAATTGCATTTCAACCAGTTTTCACCATCGTCAAAAGTGATGTTAACTCCGCCATCATTGCCGTTAATCAAGTGTTTTGGATTCTTGGGGTTTAACCATAAAGCATGGTGGTCCACATGCACATTATCGGCATCCATGGAAGCAAAAGTTTTTCCACCATCTTTCGACTTTAAAATAGGGACTCCAAAAATATAAATGGCTTCTGGATTGTTTCGTTGTACACGAATTTCTCCAAAATAATACCCGTAGGAATAGTAAATATCATCCAGATAATCGTCGTGGGTTTTTTTCCACGTTTTTCCGCCATCGGTAGTTTTGTAAATTTCTGCACCTATTACCGGTGTGTCAAATAACATGGTGTTTGCATCCTCTAAATATTTAGCTAAATCTACCGGTTGAACGGTCCCGCCGCTTACCATTTGTTTGACGTTTTCTGCACGGTATTTTTCTTGAAAATTATTTTCTCGTAAAAACCGGTTCAACGTGCTGTTTTCCAAAGCCATAAATTGAACAACCGTCATGGTTTTAAAATCGTCTTTGGTGAGGATGCCATCGGCTTTTGACTTTTTATCGGCAGGGCGTAAATCTTGATTATCTAATAAAGCATAAACAGTATTGGCATCATATACTGCCAGACCAATGCGCCCAACTCCTTTTCCTGTGGGAAAACCATTTCCTTCTGCTGAAATTTTTGCCCAAGTATTTCCGGCATCGGTACTTTTAAAAATAGCAGAGCCTTCGCCACTTCCTTCAAAATGCCATGCTTTTCGGTCTCTTTGCCATGAAGAGGCATATTGTATATTAAAATCATTTGGGTCTGCTTCTAGATCGATGATACCGCTTTCTTTATCTACAAAGAGCGTTTTTTGCCAAGTTTTTCCGCCGTCTTCGGTTTTGTAAATCCCTCGCATTTCGTTAGAAGAATACAAATGTCCTACGACAGCAACCACAACTTCATCGGCATTATTAGGATTGATGAGAATACGTCCAAAATGATGCGCATCTTCTAAACCCATGTTTTGCCAAGTGGCACCTTTATCGATTGATTTTAAAATGCCAATTCCGGCGTAGGACGAGCGAGAAGAATTGTTTTCACCCGTGCCTGCCCAGAGGATTCCATTTTTCCAATCTACAGCAATATCGCCTAAGTTTTGCGTGGGAGCGTTTTCCATTATAGGTGTAAAACTAGTACCGTTGTTATTGGTGTACCACAAACCACCACTGGCATAAGCCACATAAAATTCAGAAGGATTGTTTGGGTTTGCGTCTATGTCTACCACACGACCACTCATTACCGTTGGCCCAATATTGATGAACGAGATGTTTTTTACGAGGGAATTTTTAGTCAGATTTTCTTTTTGCACCAATGCCGCTTGTAATTCGGCAGCAGTAGTTGCAACAGGTTGGGCAATAGAAACAGAAAGAATAAAAAAAAGGAAGATGGACAGAAAAAGTGGTTTCATTGTAATTCGTTTTTAAGGTGTTGAAAGTTAATAAAGTTTAAGGAGTTTCAAAATATTTATAAAGAGTTTAACTGCTTTTGAAGAGAATTCTTTTAATTTTGAAGTAATTTAAAAGAATCTCTTATGAAATATCACACCATAGACAAAGCCCTCTACATCAAAAACCGAAAAAACTTTATGGCGCACATGACTCCTAAGAGTGTAGCTGTTTTTAATTCCAATGATATATATCCTATAAGTGCAGACAGTACCATGCCTTTTCAACAGCACCGAGATATATTTTACCTTAGTGGTGTGGATCAAGAAGAAAGTATATTAGTACTTTTTCCGGATGCACCCGATAAAAAAAACAGGGAAATATTGTTTTTAAAAGAAACCAATGCCCATATTGCTATTTGGGAAGGCGAAAAGTTGACTAAAGAAAGAGCTTTTGAGGTAAGTGGAATTACTACAGTTTATTGGTTACAAGAATTTGACAAAGTGTTTTTTGAACTGATGACACAGGCAGAAACCATTTACTACAACACTAATGAGCATTATAGGCAATCGGTAGAAACCGAAACCCGTGAAGACCGGTTTATAAAAAAAACCAAGGATAAATTTCCCGCACATAACTGGGCAAAAAGCAATCCTATTTTACAACGTTTACGCAGTGTGAAAGACCCAATTGAGCTGGCATTACTGCAAACAGCTTGTGATATTACCGAAAAAGGACTTCGCCGAATACTAAATTTCGTAAAACCCGGTGTGATGGAATATAATATTGAAGCAGAGTTTATGCACGAGTTTTTAAACAACCGCTCAAGGGGTTTTGCGTACACCCCAATTATTGCCGGGGGAAACAATGCGAATGTGCTTCATTATATAGAAAACAATCAAAAATGTAAAGCTGGCGATCTTATTTTACTGGATGTAGGTGCTGAATATGCCAATTATTCTAGTGATATGACAAGAACCATTCCAGTTTCAGGGAAATTTACAAAACGACAAAAAGAAGTATATAATGCTGTAAATCGCGTAAAAAAAGAAGCAACTAAAATGCTGGTTCCAGGAGATTTCTGGAAGGAATACCACGTGGAAGTAGGAAAATTAATGACCTCTGAATTATTGGGTTTAAAACTGTTAGACAAAGCTGATGTGAAAAACGAAAATCCCGATTGGCCTGCCTATAAAAAATATTTTATGCACGGTACCTCGCACCATTTAGGATTAGATACGCACGATTATGGCATCCTTTGGGAACCAATGAAAGCCAATATGGTTTTTACTGTAGAACCTGGAATTTATATTCCTGAGGAAGGATTTGGCATCCGTATAGAAGATGATGTGGTCATTCAAGAAAAGGGAGAACCCTTTAATTTAATGCGAAATATTCCGGTGGAAGTTGAGGAAATTGAAGAGTTGATGAATTCTTAGTGTTCAGTTGCCTGTTCGGTGTTCAGTGTTCAGTGTTCAGTATTCCTTAAGCTTTTGAACCATTTCAAAATGAATAAGAAATCGTCACGATTATAGCCTTTAAGAAATAATTTCTGAAAGGAAAAATCCTCGTTTTTGCATCTAATCCTAAAGGAAGAACGAGGATTTTCATTTCATCCGCCACGACGGAAGTGACAAAAAATGATAAAAATCCGTTTGAATGTATTCCTAATAATATTTAACGCCTCCATTAAACGGGTCGTTTTTTTGTTTGAAAAACATTCGCAAGTAGAAAAACTACAAAAGCCGGCAAGAGCCAACCTACATTATAAATTCCTAAAGGCAGAAAGTTTTGAACCGGTTGTAAAAATGAAATCTGTAATGAACCCAAAACATCTGGCACAGAAAACAGCAGTGTAGTAAGTATTACCGTTCTAAAAACAAAAACTGTAACCAACCGATTGGGAAGTGTATGAAGAAATATCATAATAATGGTAATAGGATAAATGAAAAGCAATACCGGTACAGCTATCGTTAAAATACTACCTACATTCAATTGACCAACGAAAACACCGATTAAGCAGGCTAAAATAGCTGTAATTCGATAAGCAAGTTGCGATTCTTTAAAAATTCCTTTTATAAAATCGGCTGTTCCTGTAATAACTCCTACCGCTGTGGTAAAACAAGCGAGTGAAATTAAAAGACTTAAAAGCACACGCCCATTGTTTCCTAAAGTAATCAAACTAATTCCGGAAAGAATTTCTGTGCGTGTTGCATCAACATTAAAATTATTTTGAAGCAACGCACCTGTCAAAATTAATCCGGTAAAAACCAGTAAAAGTCCGATACCGGCTACTATGGATGCTTTGAAAATAAAGACTTTTTTTTCGGTATAACTTAAGGAATTCTTTTTATTTAGAGAGATAATAATAATTCCACCGGAAACTATAGCTGCAATAGCGCCAAAAGTTTGGTAACCTTCCAACATTCCATGTGAAAAAGGATTTACCCGAGTGGATAGAGCTAGTTCGTTCCCGGAAACAAAAAAGCTAAGCCCAATGATAAGCAAGAGGATTATTACAATTAAAGGAGTCAGATATTTTCCAATCCAATCAATAATGATAGAGCGGTTCCAAACAAAAACAAGCACCAATCCAAAGTAAAAAAAACTAGTGGTTAAAGCACTTATTTCAAAATAAGGCATAATTGCCATTTCGTGTGTAACGGCAGCCGTTCGTGGTGCAGGAAGAATAACGGCAATGAGGTAAACTAAAATGCAATAAACTAAACTAAACTTAGGTGAAAATTTATTAGCAAAATCTAACATAGTGCCTTGAAGCTTGGCATGGGCAAACAGTCCTAATATTGGGATGGCAACCGCAGAAATAACAAATCCTAGGGCAACCCAACCCCAGTCAAGACCGGTTTGAAAACCAAGAAATGGAGGTAAAATTAAATCGCCTGCGCCAAAAAACATCGCAAACAAAGCAAAGCCGGTGATGAGAATTTCTTTCGTTTTATTCATGGGTTCATTTACCTTTGCAATATAGAATTTTGTTATGATATTCAATTTTAAAGAATCTAAAATATTTTACACATTACAAGGCAAAGGAAATGTAGTAGTTTTACTTCATGGATTTCTTGAAAACTCCACAATGTGGGATGCTTTTTTACCCACATTACTAAAAAACCATAGGGTGATTACTATCGATTTATTGGGTCATGGTAAAAGTGAATCCTTAGGCTATGTGCATACTATGGAATTGATGGCTGAAATGGTTAAAGAAATTCTTACCAAAGAAAAAATAAATAAAGCAACTTTTATAGGACATTCCCTAGGTGGGTATGTGGTTTTGGCTTTCGCCGAAAAATATCCGGAGAAGATTCAAGCATTAGTGCTTTTAAATTCTACCTCTGAAGCAGATTCTAAAGAAAGAAAAGAAAATAGAGATAGAGCCATTCAATTAGTAAAACAAAACAAAAAAGGATTTCTAAGCATGGCAATCAGCAATCTTTTTGCGGCACAAAACAGAGTATTGTATAAAAAAGAAATCCTACTTTTAAAAAAAGAAGCACTTGACTTACCCATTCAGGGCATTATAGCCACGTTAGAGGGAATGAAAATAAGAAAAGACAGAACAACAATTCTAAAAAACTTCTCAAAACCTAAATATATAATTACCGGAATTCAAGATCCAATAATGCCAATAGTACAGCAAAAAAAATTAGCAAAGAAATGCGGGTGTAGTTTTATAAAAATAAGTGGAGGACATATGAGTAGCATCGAAAATAGACAAGAAATGTTAAATTTTGTGCATTTCATCGAATAATTAATGTATTTTGTCGAACTTATTATGTTTTTATGTAAGTTTATGTTAATAAATTTAAAAGCTCCGACTTATGCAAAATGCTACTCCCAAAGCAACCTCAACCATCGGAAAAATCGTGTGCTCTTCCTTCGGGCACAAATATAGAGAGATCCAAAAAATAACCAATAACATTTCAGAATACCGATGCACCTGCTGTGGTGATGAGGTAACAGAAAGCTTAAGTGGAAATTTACAACCGCTCACTCCAAAAATAAAAGACGTCAACTCATGTTTGTCCTCCTTTTTTGAAAAGAAAAGAAGAAGGATTTATTCAGAAGCTTTGTGAAAGGAATTCCAACCCCTTGCGATAATGGGTATCTTAGTATTTGCTCTTGTAATTAAGTGTACGCCTTCGGTTTCGTTGGTTATATGACCGATAACCGACAAATGAGGATTTGCTTTAATTTTCGAAAAATCATTTACAGAAACCGTAAATAACAATTCATAGTCTTCACCACCACTTAATGCTATGGTTGTGCTATCCATATTAAATTCTTCGCAAGCGGAAATAACTTGTGGGTCAAGAGGAATTTTGTCTTCATATACATTACAACCTACTTTGGAACTTTTGCACAAGTGAAGTATTTCCGAAGAAAGACCATCACTAATATCAATCATGGAAGTAGGTTTTACGTCTAAATCACTAAAAAGTTTTTTGATGTCTTTTCTGGCTTCCGGTTTAAGTTGGCGCTCTATTAAATAGGTATATGGTTCTAAATTGGGTTGGTTATTGGGGTTTACATTAAATACTTGTTTTTCTCTTTCTAAAATTTGAAGCCCAAGATATGCTGCACCTAAATCACCTGTAACTACTAATAAATCAGTTTCTTTTGCACCACTTCTATAAACCAATTCTTCTTTTTTAGCATAACCAATAGCGGTAATGCTAATCACTAAACCTTTTGTGGAAGATGTTGTATCACCACCCACCACATCGATAGCATAAATTTTTGCAGCCGTTTTAATTCCGGCATATAATTCTTCCACAGCTTCCAAAGGAAATCGGTTAGAAATAGCGATAGAAACCGTTATTTGTTTTGCCACAGCATTCATGGCATAAACATCTGAAAGATTAACCACCACCGCTTTGTAGCCTAAATGCTTTAATGGCATATAACTTAAATCAAAATGTACACCTTCTACTAGTAAATCTGTCGTAACAACAATATGTTGATCCTTTTCAAATAGCACAGCAGCATCATCACCAACGCCCATTTTTGTTGAGGAATGTTTTAAGTCTAAATCTTTGGTTAAATGGTCGATTAAACCAAATTCTCCCAAAGTCGAAATATCTGTTTTTGTACTATCGTTTTCTTTAAACATCAAAAAATTAATTGGAGTGCAAATTTAGTGGAATTTTAAATAACCTCTTTGTGGTTTGTATATAGTATTAGTTAAAATAATACTAAAATAAATGAATATACAATTTTTTTAACAGTACAAAATTAATATTAAGAAGGAAAAATTGTAGTATTGTTGCCTAAAACAAAAAAACAAAACAAAATATTATGAAGTCAAAACTACTCCCTTTGTTTACTTTAATTGTCTTTTCTTCTATTGCACAAACCCCTTGTGTTAATGGGTTTGCCGGAAGTTTTCCTTGTAATGGTTATGATTTACAAGCCCATTTTACCTTAAATTTTCTTAATGCAGGTGAAGGTAATGATTCCTGGGGCTGGACTGACCCCGATGATGGTACAGAATACGCACTTATAGGATTAAATAACGGCACTGCATTTATTGATATTTCAGACCCGATTAACCCTATTTACTTAGGAAAACTGCCAACACAAACCTCTAATAGTTCTTGGAGAGATATTAAAGTGTATAATAATTACGCCTTTATTGTAAGTGAAGCAGGAGGTCATGGTATGCAAGTATTTGACTTAACAAGATTGCGAAACGTAGCAAATCCTCCCGAAACATTCACTACAGATGCCCATTATAATGGGTTTGGCAATGCACATAATATCGTTATTAATGAATTAAGTGGGTATGCCTATGCTGTTGGAACTAATACTTTTAGTGGTGGTCCACATATTGTGGATATTCAAAACCCTTTAAATCCTGTTTTTGTTTCCGGCTATTCCGCCGATAATTATTCACACGATGCACAAGTAGTAACCTATACTGGACCGGATCCTGACCATGTTGGACAAGAAATATACATTGGGAGTAATGAAAACCAGGTGGTTATATTAAATGTTACCGATCGTTCTAATCCAATATTTATTAGTAGTCTAGGATATGCTAATATAGGATACACACACCAAGGTTGGTTTACTGAAGACCAACGTTATTTTCTATTAGGCGATGAATTGGATGAAACTTCCTTTGGATTTAATACTAGAACCATTATCTTTAATTTTGAAGACCTTGACAATCCTTTCCATCATGTAGATTACACAGGTGTAACTCCCGCTATTGACCATAATGGCTATGTAAAAGGCGATAAATACTACCAAGCCAATTATAGAGGCGGACTTCGTGTGATGGATATTTCAGATATAGATAACGGGAATATAACACAAGAAGGATTTTTTGATACGTATCCCGCAAACAATAGTGCCAATTTTAATGGTGCCTGGAATGTATATCCTTATTTTGCCAGTGGAAACATTGTAATTAGTGATATTGACAGAGGATTTTTCCTTGTAAAAGATCCAAACTTTTTGGCAACACCCGAGTTTCAAGAAAACAACTTTACTTTTTTCCCAAACCCTGTTGAAGACTTTCTAACTATTACGTCCAAAAACAAAACCATTTTTTCCATTGTTGTGTATAATACTTTAGGACAAGAAGTAATAGCAATCCATAACCCTAACACACTTTCAAGAACGATAAATGTATCAACCCTTTCTAAAGGAATGTACTATGTTAATATCAATGGAAACACCTCTAAAAAACTTATAAAAAGATAGTAATGTACTTTAAAATGCCCCGCTTAAACGATTTTTTTGTAATAACTTTAATTATTTTACTTTTTTCTTGTAATAAAAATGAGAACGAAATACCCATTGATGACACTCCTGATGTACCATTTACAGGTGAACTAGATTGGGCAAAAAATTTTGGTGGCAGCAATGAAGATGATGCCGTTTCCATGGTAGTAACTCCAGATGGAGGATATGCCATTGCAGGTTTTACTCTCAGTACGGATGGCGATATCATCGATAAAACCACAACAGATGCCGATTTTTGGGTAGTAAAACTCAATGCCGATGGCACCAAACTTTGGAGCAAAACCTTTGGAGGTTCCAATGATGATAGAGCCACCAGAATTATTAATACCAATGACGGAGGCTTTGCCGTAACAGGATTTACCCGAAGTACCGATGGCGATGTTTCTGTAAATAATGGGTTTTATGACTATTGGTTACTAAAATTAGATGCATCCGGTGCATTGCAATGGGAAAAAACCTATGGTTTTGAAGGAAATGATCAGGCACAATCGGTAATACAAACATCAGATGGCGGCTTTTTTATCACAGGATTTTTAGACGTTAGTGCCAGCGGTGGCCAAGGAAATGATTTTACAAGAGAAACCCTTCACGGGGTGGGAGAATTTTGGGGAGTAAAAACCAATGCTCTTGGTGAAATAGAGTGGCGTAGATTTTTTGGCGGAACAAACAATGACAGAAGTTATGAAGTGGTAGAAGCAAATGATGGCGGATTTTTAATGATTGGCAATTCAGAAAGCAATGATTTTGACATAACAGATCCCAAAGGCAGTTATGATTTTTGGGCAGTTAAAATAAGTGCCACCGGAGATTTGCTTTGGGCTAAAAACTATGGAGGCTCTGAAATTGAAATCGCTTATGCAATGACTAAAACATCTGACGGCAATTACCTTATTGTAGGAGATACTAGAAGTAGCGATAAAGACGTTACAAATCCCAAAGGAAATGCAGACGTTTGGACAATAAAAATTAATGATTCAGGAACACTTATCTGGCAAAAAACCTTTGGTGGCTCCCAGTTTGATACAGCAAGATCGGTTAGTGAATTTACTGATGGAAACCTACTCATCACAGGAAGCTCAAGAAGTGAGGATCAAGATGTAAGCGCTAATTATGGCATGAGCGATTTTTGGACTATAATTACAGATTCTAACGGCAATAAAATTTTTGAAAAAAACTATGGTGGAAGTAATTTAGAGTTTGGTAACGCAAGTGTTATTACTACAAATGGAAAAATTGTGATAGCAGGAAGCGCGATAAGCAATGATTTTGACGTTCCCGAAAATAAAGGAGCAAAAGATGCCCTACTTATAAAACTTAAATAACCTGAAATGAAAACACTATTTTTCTTGCTTTTAGCAACGCCACTATTTATATCTTGCAATAATGATAACAGCGATACCCTTAATTCAGTAAACATAAATTTTAAATTTTCTCAAAATTGGGATGGTGTCCAAGTTACAAATGCCGATTTCAATAATACTATTTATGTAAATGAAATGGGTAGAGAACTCAACATTTCTAGAATGCGTTATTTGCTTTCTCGTTTTACACTAACCAACCAAAATGGAGACGTTTTTAGCACAAATCAATTTAACTTAGTAGATATGGCAAACAACGCCACTTTAACTTTTAATTCTGATTTAATAGTACCGGAAGGCACCTACACCTTATCTTTTATTTATGGTTTTAATCAAGAGGACAATATAGATGGAGCCTATCCTATTTTGAATTCAGCTTCTTGGAACTGGCCGGAATCGCTTGGAGGAGGATACCATTTTATGCAATATGAAGGAAGTTATGATGTTAATACAGAACCAAAACCATATAATTTGCACAACGGAACTGCAAGAGTAAGCGAAGGGGTTTTTGAACAAAATTTTGTGACTATTACTTTAACAAACCCTCTTGTTATAACAACTGGAAATGAAATAGAAATTAAAATGGATATTGCAGAGTGGTTTAAAAACCCAGATTTATGGGACTTAGACCTCTATAACGTTACCTTAATGCCTAATTATGCAGCACAAAAATTAATGCAAAGAAACACTAGTGGTGTTTTTAGCGCAACCATCAATTAATTATGAATACCCGGTTTTCTTTATATGGTTTTCTACTACTTCTATCAATTTCTTCTTGTTCAACTTCAGAAAACACAGACGAAATTTTTGCTGCAACACCACTAGACTTAGAAATACCGCAGTTGTTTCAGGATAGAATATTACCACCTATAACATCTCCCACAAATCCACAATCTGTGGAAGGGGTTGCTTTAGGAAGAAAACTTTTTTTTGATCCCATCCTTTCCGGAAATGGCACCCAGGCTTGTGCAAGTTGCCACAATCCTCAAAATGCATTTTCAGATGAACAGAGATTTAGTGTTGGGATAGACGGCTCTATAGGCACAAGAAACTCCATGCCGCTTCATAATCTTGCGTGGAATTATAACCAAAAATTCTTTTGGGACGGAAGAGCCGTAACCCTAGAGGAGCAAATATTTGCGCCTGTTACAAATCCTATCGAAATGAACAATACTTGGCCTAATGCAGTTGCAAGTTTGCAAAGCCAAAGCACATATCCAGAATTATTCCGAGATGCTTTTGGTACAACAACAATAGATTCCGTTTTAGTTAGCAAGGCAATTGCCCAATTTTTAAGAACACTTATTTCAGCAAATTCCAGGTTTGACAGGCATTTAATGGGAGAAAACATACTTACACCGCAAGAACTTAATGGGATTGAGGTTTTTATGAATGAAAGCAAAGGCGATTGCTTTCACTGCCACGGAAATCCCTTTAATCCACTTTGGACTGACAATACATTTCACAACAACGGTTTAGACGAAACATTTGCTGATTTAGGACTTGGAAATGTAACCGGAGACCCCAGAGATAACGGAAGATTTAAAGCTCCTTCCCTTCGAAATTTAGCCTACACCGCACCATATATGCACGATGGAAGATTTGCAACCCTTGATGAAGTTATCAATCATTACAGTGAAGGGCTTGTTTTTTCCGAAACAATAGATCCATTAATGAAAACAGTAGCTCAAGGCGGTGTTCATATAAGCGAATCTGACAAAGCAGATTTAAAAGCGTTTCTTCTATCTCTTTCCGATGAAAGCTTCATAAACAATTCAAACTTTCAAGACCCAAATTAACCTTATTAATTGGAACATCTAGCCTTCTTTTTTCATCTTAATAAATAATTCGTAACACTATCATAAAAAGCAATTGTATAATGCAATTTTATAATGTTTCAGGAATGTAAAAACATTATAAATATTGTATATTTGCAGCACTATTTAGAACAAATCTACTTAAGATGATTAAAGTAAGTGATACTGCTAAAGTAAAAATAGCCCAACTAATGGCCGAGGAAGGCTTCAGTCAAGAGCAAGACTTTGTGCGTGTTGGCGTAAAAAGTGGCGGTTGCTCCGGTTTGTCTTATGAATTAAAATTTGACAAGATTTCAAAAGAAGAAGATAAAGTTTTTGTGGACAATGCCGTAAAAATAATTATTGATAAAAAAAGCTTCCTTTATCTTATAGGCACGGTATTAGAATACAGCGGTGGCTTAAATGGAAAAGGTTTTGTCTTTAACAACCCCAATGCAAGTAGAACTTGTGGTTGCGGAGAGAGCTTTTCTCTATAAAAGAAAATATAAAAAATAGAAAAATCAAAAAAGCTAATCATTAAAGTAGAAAATTACAACTTAAACATTTAATTAAATATTTTTTTAGATTTTTTAGATTAATTATTTTTTAGATCATTTAGATTAAAAATTATGTCAAAATTTACCGAAGACGATTTACAAAAAGAACTCGAAACCAAGGAATACAAATATGGGTTTTACACCGATATTGAATCAGATACTTTCCCCATTGGTTTAAGCGAGGAAGTTGTAATAGCAATATCTAAAAAGAAAGAAGAACCACAATGGATGACCGACTGGCGTTTAGAAGCCTTTCGCTATTGGAAAGAAATGACGGAACCCCAATGGGCAAATGTGCATTATACAAAACCCGATTTTCAAGCCATTTCCTATTTTTCTGCACCTTCCAAAAAACCTAAATACGAGAGTCTCGATCAGGTAGATCCTGAATTATTAGACACTTTTAAAAGGTTGGGAATTTCTCTTGATGAACAAAAAGTACTTGCCGGTGTTGCGGTAGATATTGTTATGGATTCGGTTTCTGTAGCTACTACTTTCAAAAAAACATTAGGTGAAAAAGGCATTATTTTCTGTCCCATTTCGGAAGCCATTAAAGAACATCCTGAATTAGTTAAAAAATATTTAGGAACCGTAGTGCCCCAACGCGATAACTTTTATGCCGCCCTAAACTCTGCCGTATTTAGTGATGGATCGTTTTGTTACATCCCAAAGGGAGTAAAATGCCCGATGGAACTTTCTACATATTTTAGAATTAATCAAGCAGGAACAGGACAATTTGAAAGAACACTAGTAATAGCCGATGCAGGCAGTTATGTAAGTTATTTAGAAGGCTGTACCGCTCCTACTAGAGATGAAAATCAATTACACGCCGCTGTCGTTGAATTAATTGCTTTAGAGGATGCCGAAATAAAATATTCTACCGTTCAAAATTGGTATCCTGGAAATAAAGAAGGAAAAGGCGGTGTATATAACTTTGTAACCAAAAGAGGACTTTGCGAAAAAAATGCAAAAATATCTTGGACACAAGTAGAAACTGGGAGCGCAGTAACCTGGAAATATCCAAGTTGTGTGCTAAAAGGCGATAATTCTATAGGCGAATTTTATTCCATAGCAGTCACCAATAATTTCCAACAAGCCGATACTGGCACTAAAATGATTCACCTCGGGAAAAACACAAGAAGCACTATTATTTCCAAAGGTATTTCTGCCGGAAACTCCCAAAACTCGTATCGAGGGCTTGTAAAAATAAGCCCTAGAGCTGAAAATGCAAGAAACTTTTCACAATGTGATTCTTTATTAATGGGAAATAAATGCGGCGCCCACACCTTTCCATATATTGAAGTTAACAATAAAACGGCAAAAGTAGAACATGAAGCAACTACTTCGAAAATTGGGGAAGACCAACTTTTTTACTGCAATCAAAGAGGAATTCCAACTGAAAAAGCCATTGCACTTATAGTAAATGGTTTTAGCAAAGAAGTGCTTAATAAACTTCCTATGGAATTTGCCGTGGAAGCTCAAAAATTATTAGAAATAAGCCTGGAAGGTTCAGTAGGATAAGTGTATAATTTAATCAACCAAACAAAAATGAACAAATTTCTTATTTTAATGTTAAGTGTTGTTGTTTTAACTGCTTGTAAAAACAACAAACAAGAGTCAACAGAAGTCGTTGAAATTCAAGCAGATTTCATCTATTTTGATGATGCAGCAGTACTGAAAGGAAACGACTTTATTTACGGAGTTAAACTGGACGACAAAGCAAAAGAGCTTGCCGAAAAAGTAAAGCCCGTAAAAAAAGATGAGTTTGACATGGTAGCAGTTACCATAAAAGGAACCATCAACCCAAAACAAGGAGATCAAGAAGGCTGGGAAGAAATTGTTACAATTCAAGAAATTATTTCTGTTAGTGATAAACCTTCAGAAGCCGATGTAAAAATTCAATAAAAACATGTTACAAATAAAAAATTTACACGCAGGAGTTGATAATGAAGAAATTCTTAAAGGAATTAATTTGGAAATAAATGCTGGAGAAATTCACGCTATAATGGGACCAAATGGTTCCGGGAAAAGCACATTAGCATCTGTTATTGCAGGAAAAGAAGAGTTTGAAGTTACACAGGGGAGTATTTCTTTTGAACATGAAGACATTGCAAGCCTTGCTCCGGAAGAACGTGCACATAAAGGTATTTTTCTTTCTTTTCAATATCCGATTGAAATTCCGGGAGTTTCGGTTACTAATTTCATAAAAACCGCTATAAACGAAGGCAGAAAGGCAAAAGGGCTAGACGATATGCCGGCGGGTGAAATGCTTAAAATGATTCGCGAAAAAGCCGAACTTTTAGAAATGGACAGAAAATTTCTTTCCCGTTCTTTAAATGAAGGATTTTCAGGTGGAGAGAAAAAACGAAATGAAATTTTTCAATTAGCCATGTTAGAACCAAAGCTAGCCATCCTTGATGAAACCGATTCCGGTCTGGATATCGATGCGTTACGCATTGTTGCTAATGGCGTAAACAAGATAAGAAACGAGAAAAATGCAATTCTTGTTATCACCCATTACCAACGCCTTTTAGATTATATAGTTCCCGATTTTGTTCACGTTCTTTTGGATGGTAAAATAGTTAAATCAGGCACCAAAGAGCTAGCCTATGAACTAGAAGAAAAAGGTTACGACTGGATTAAAGAAGAAGTAAAAACAGTTTAAATGTTTTTAGTTTCTGGTTAATTTAAAAAAATCACGTTTAAAAAATTAATTTATGGCTACCATAAAAAAAATTGAGGATTTGAAGATTTAGCAAGAAGCAAGAAGATTGTATAATGAAATTTTAATTATTTCCGAATCAACTGGCCTTAAAAGTGATTTTAAATTAAAAGATCAGATAAAAGATTCCTCAGGTTCGGTAATAGATAATATTGCAGAGGGATTTGAAAGAGATGGAAACCTAGAGTTTAGGCAATTTCTTTCAGTAGCAAAGGGTTCAGCAGGAGAAACACGATCACAATTATACAGAGTTTTTGACAATGGATTCATCAATGAATTACTTTTAACTAAAATGATCAATGATTATGACCTGTTAAGCAAGAAAATTGCTTCATTTATGAATTATTTAAATAAAAAAGATTTTAAAGGATTAAAGTTTAAGTAACTTAAAAAATTTGAAACCAGAAACCAGAAACCAGAAACATCAATCAAAGATGAGTTTAAAAGATAAATTAATTACCTCCTTTTTTGCCTTCGAAGATTATATCGATGCAGATTCGCACATTCACGAGTTGCGAAATATTGCCATAAAATCATTTGAAGAAAAAGGATTCCCTACTAAAAAAGAAGAAGCCTGGAAATACACCTCATTAAATGTACTTTTAAAAGAAGACTATTGTGTTTTTCCCAAAAACGAAAATACCATAGAATTTAAAGATGTAAAAAAATACTTTTTACACGAAATAGATACCTATAAAATTGTGTTTATCGATGGCATTTACAGTTCTTTTCTTTCAGAAACCACCCATGATAAAGTGGATGTCTGCCTTTTGTCTGCAGCCCTTAGCAAACCAAAATACAAGGCTGTAATTGAAAATTACTTCAATAAAGTTGCAAAAAGTGACAGTTTAACCTCTTTAAATACCGCTTTTGCAAAAGAGGGTGCATACATCGTCATTCCAAAACATCGCGAGGTGGAAAAACCTATTGAAATTATTAATTTTGCAACAGGTAATGAAGCAGCACTTTTTTTACAACCTAGAAACCTTATTGTGGTGGAAGAAAATGCTCATGTACAAATCATAGAAAGACATCAAAGTTTAACTTCTAATCCTGTTTTTACAAACGTAGTTACGGAAATATTTGCAGAAAAAAACGCTTCGGTTGACTATTATAAAATTCAAAATGACAACCATTCTGCTTCCTTAATTGACAACACCTTTATTTTACAAGGACAAGGAAGCAATGCCAGCGTGCATACCTTTTCCTTCGGAGGAAAATTAACTCGAAACAATTTAAATTTTTATCAAAAAGGGGAACGTATAAACTCTACTTTAAAAGGAGTTACCATAATTGAAGAAAATCAATTGGTGGATCACCATACCTTAGTAAACCATATAGCACCTAACTGTGAAAGTCATCAAGACTATAAAGGCATTTTTGCAGGAAAATCAACCGGTGTTTTCAATGGAAAAATTATTGTGGAAAAAGAAGCACAGAAAACCGATGCTTTTCAACAAAACAACAATATTTTAATAACAGATAATGCCAGTATCAATTCTAAACCGCAACTAGAAATTTTTGCTGACGATGTAAAATGTTCTCATGGGTGCACCATTGGGCAGCTGGATGAAGAAGCATTGTTCTATTTACAAACACGCGGTATTCGTAAAAAAGAAGCACAAGCATTATTGATGTATGCCTTTGCAAGTAATGTGTTAGAAAGCGTTAAAATACCCGAATTAAAAACTAGAATAACCAAACTAATAGCAAATAAAATTGGTGTAAACTTAGGGTTCAATCTGTAATAATGTATGGTACCCAATACAAATAACAAATGAAAACAGGCATAAAACATACTTCTTTTGATGTTGAGAAAATTCGCGAGGACTTTCCCATTTTAAACCGAAAGGTTAATGGTTACCCACTGGTGTATTTAGACAATGCCGCTACTTCTCAAAAACCGCGAGTAGTTATAGATGCCATAGTAGACTATTATTCAAATTATAATGCCAATATTCACCGCGGTGTACACAGCCTTTCACAAGAAGCAACAGACGCTTATGAAAAGGCTCGAGTAAAGATTCAAAAACATTTCAATATTAAAAATGCACACGAAGTTATTTTTACTTCCGGCACTACACACAGCATCAACCTAGTTGCTTCCGGGTTTAAAGAATTTTTAAAACCCGGCGATGAGCTATTGGTTTCTGCTATGGAACACCATTCTAATATTGTGCCCTGGCAAATGCTTTGTGAGCAAACAGGAGCAATTTTAAAAGTAATCCCGATGAACCTAAATGGTGAGTTAGAAATGCTTGAATTTGTTGGTTTGCTTTCTAATAAAACGAAATTGGTTTTTGTAAATCATATTTCTAATGCCCTAGGTACCATTAATCCTATTGAAGAAATTATTGAAAAAGCACACAAAGTAGGTGCTGTAGTTTTAATTGATGGCGCTCAAGCTTGTGCACATCTTAAACCTGATTTACAGGCTTTAAATGTCGATTTTTACGTAACCTCTGCACATAAAATGTGTGGTCCCACAGGTGTAGGAATGCTTTTTGGAAAAGAAGAGTGGCTAACCAAACTTCCTCCATACCAAGGCGGTGGCGAAATGATTAAAGAAGTTACTTTTGAAAAAACTTCCTATGCCGGATTGCCTCATAAATTTGAAGCCGGAACCCCTAATATTTCAGGCGGCATTGCTTTTGGCGTAGCAATCGATTACTTAAATGCTATTGGTTTTGAAAAAATTGCCATCTATGAAAACCAACTTTTAGAGTATGCCACCAAAAAAATGTTAGAAATAGAAGACTTAAAAATTTACGGCACTGCAAAAAATAAAACATCTGTAATTTCTTTTAACATTGGAGAAATTCACCCATACGATATTGGCACTATAGTTGATAAATTAGGTATTGCATTACGCACTGGGCATCATTGCGCACAACCAATAATGGATTTTTATAAAATTCCGGGAACCGTAAGAGCCTCTTTTGCCTTTTATAATACTTTTCATGAAATTGACACCTTGATAAACGCCCTTCAAAAGGCTAAACGAATGCTAACTTAAAACAACTCATTATGAAAACATTTTTCTCAATAGTAGTATGCTCCGTATTTTTTTTAACAACCTCTTGCGATGAAGCACAAAAAGCGATTAACACAGCCAGTAACGTGCAATTAAATGGAAATTATACCATAAATGAAGTAATGGGAAAAAGTTATTCTCCCAAAAATCTTGTTATGGGATTTGACGCCCTAAACAAATCATTTAATGCAACAACCGAATGTAATAACTTATTTGGCTCGTACACCCTTGACCTGTATGTTATAAAATTTGGGGCGATAGCTTCCACTAAAAAATATTGTGAAGGCAAAATGGATGCTGAAAAAGAAATTACAGATGCTTTAGAAGCTACAGGTTCTTACAGTATTGAAAATGGGATACTTAAATTATATTCAGCAAATGATAGAAGTCTTCTTATGACAGCTACAAATGTTAGAGAAATAAATGGAAATTAAAGACATACAAGAAGAAATAATAGAAGAGTTTGCTTTTTTTGACGATTGGATGCAACGGTATGAGCATATGATTGCTATAGGAAAATCGATGCCAATAATTGAAGAAAAAAATAAAACTGAAGATTACCTAATCAAAGGATGCCAATCTAAAGTATGGGTGTATCCAGAAATTAAAGATGGAAAAGTTGTGTTTACAGCAGATAGCGACGCCATTATCACAAAAGGAATTGTAGCCATTTTACTGCGGGTATTTTCAAATCAAACTCCCGATGACATCCTTCAGGCAGACACCAAGTTTATTGATGAAATAGGATTAAAAGAACATTTATCACCCACAAGAGCAAATGGTTTGGTATCCATGATTAAACAATTAAAAATGTACGCATTAGCGTACAAATCGCAACAAAATTAGAAATACCATGGAAGCAGAAGAAAAAATAGATACCGTAGCTTTAGGAGAAAAAATTGTAAAGGTGCTTAAAACCATCTATGATCCCGAAATTCCTGTAGATATTTATGAACTCGGTCTTATTTATGATGTTTTTGTAAATGAAGATTACGAAGTAAAAATAATAATGACCCTTACCACACCCAATTGTCCTGTTGCTGAAAGTCTACCAAAAGAGGTGAAAGACAAAGTAGCCTCTTTAAAAATGGTAAAAGATGCCGAAGTAGAACTTACTTTCGACCCTTCATGGTCACAAGACTTGATGAGTGAGGAAGCTAAATTAGAGTTAGGTATGTTGTAAGTGCATTTTACCTGTTTTAGATTGTGCTAGTATTTTTCTAAATTATTATCATAACTCATACAAAATTTTTAAATTAAAATTCTCTTGGAAATTACAAATAGAGTAGCAAATAGCAAACTGGTTACCATCAATCTGGAAGACTATTATCTAGATGGTAAACGAGTGCTTTTTGACATAAAAGATTGGCTGTTTCAAGAACTGGTTTTAAAAGAAAAGGATTTTAGAGAACATGTTAAAAATTATGACTGGAGCCGGTTTAAAAACCATTATGTAGCTCTGCATTGCAGTACAGAGGCTATAATTCCAGGGTGGGCGTATTTACTTATTACTGTTCAGCTTACCCCTTATGCAAAAAAAATTGTTGTAGGAACCCTAGAGGATCTAGAAACAATACTTTACACAGAATGCATTCAGAATACCGATTTTTCAAACTATAAAAATGCCCCGCTCATCATTAAAGGATGTAGTAAAAAACCGGTTCCTCAAAATGCTTATATTTTACTTACCCAAAAATTACAACCCATAGCAAAAAGCTTACTTTATGGCGAGGCTTGTTCTTCTGTTCCACTGTACAAAAAGAAATAATGAAACTCTTGGCAATGAAGGATAAATTCCTATAAAAAGGGAATATTTTCAGTTTTACATTTTAATTTGCAAAATGTGCACACTATTTTTGTGCCCAATTATTTTCAAAAATTTCAAATGAAAAAAAATATTTTAACTCTTTCGGTTTGTTTAATTACTTCCCTTGTAATTTCACAAGAAACGGATGTGAAAGACACGTCAAAAGTGGGGTGGTCACGATCTGGCATTTTTTCATTACTATTCAATCAAGCTACTTTTAATGCAGAATGGACAGGTGGCGGTACATCAAACATTGCGGGAAATATATCTCTAACCTATGACTTGAATTATCAAAAAGGAAAAGTTTCTTGGGACAATAGTTTAATAGGAGATTACGGACTTACAAAAAATAAAGGAGATGAATTTGAAAGAAAAACAAATGACCGTTTAGAGGCAAACACCATTGTAGGCTATCAAATAGATGAGAGTTTATGGGCTTATTCTTTTTTTGTAAATTTTAGATCACAATTTGTAAAAGGATATGAATTTAATGAAACCACAAACCCGATAACACGAGTTGAAACTACGCGCTTCATGTCACCCGGCTATTTACAATTTGGTCCCGGTTTTTTATGGAAAATGAAAGATACTTTTAAGATAAATATTGCCCCTACAACCTCTCGCTTTACTTTCGTAAACCGTAAATTTACACATGTAGGAAACGATCCTGCTGTCATTACAGCTTTTAATGAAAATCCATATTTTGGGGTAGAAGCAAACCAAACTTTTCGTTTTGCATTTGGGGCTTCAGCATCGGCTTATTTTAAAAAAGAAGTAATGGAAAACGTAACTATGGAAAACGTTTTAAACCTTTATATAAATTATTTGGAAGACCCTCAAAACGTAGATGTTGATTACACAATGAATATGGTTATGAAAATAAATAAATTGCTATCGGCAAATTTAGTTTTTCAAGTCATTTACGATGATGATGCAGCAAAAGGATTTCAAATAAGAGAAGTCTTTGGTTTAGGTGTAAATTTTAATTTGTAACTAAAAACACAATCCCTTTGTTGTATAAAAAAAGGTGTAATTAATTTATATTTTTTTATTACGATTTATATGAAAAGTTAACTAGTGTATTTTAATTGTGAATTTTAGTATCTTACACCCCTAAACTATTTTTTTTTGAAACAAACTATTGGCAGAATAGATAAAGTGGATTTCCCTTTGTTAGATTTACATGAAATTGCTGTAAAAATTGATACCGGTGCCTATACATCCTCCATTCATTGTAAAAATGTAAAAGAAGAAAACAGTGTATTAAAATGTGATTTTTTAGATGAAGAACATCCCAATTATCACGGAAAAGAAATACTTTTCACCAATTTTGAAACCACCAAAGTTAAAAGCAGCAATGGAATTGTTCAAAACCGATATAAAATTAAAACAGAAATAATCCTTTTTGGTGAAACTCATGAAATTTTATTAACACTTTCCGACAGAGAGGAAATGAAATTTCCTGTTCTGTTAGGGCGAAAATTCTTAAACAAAAAATATATAGTAGATACTAATTTAGCTAACTTATCCTTCAAACGAAAACAAATAAAATGAACATAAAAGTTTTATCAGGAAATGCAAATCTTTATTCCACAAAAAGACTAGTGGAAGCTGCTAAAAAAAGAGGGCACGAGGTAGAGGTAATAGATCATGCAAAGTGCGATATTGTCATTGAAAAAAAGAAACCTTGCATATACTACAAAGGACATGTCGTTGAAGGAACCGATGCCATTATTCCAAGAATTGGTGCCTCGGTTACTTTTTATGGTACAGCAGTAGTTCGTCAATTTGAGATGATGCGCGTGTTTACTACAACAGAATCACAAGCATTGGTGCGCTCTAGAGATAAATTAAGGAGCCTACAGGTGCTTTCAAGAGCAGGGTTAGGACTTCCAAAAACAGTATTTACAAATTATTCTCGTAATACTGAAGACGTTATAAAACACGTAGGAGGTGCACCGCTAATCATAAAATTACTGGAAGGCACACAAGGTCTTGGGGTAGTTTTAGCAGAAACAAAAAATGCGGCAGAATCAGTTTTAGAAGCATTTAATGGACTGCAGGCGAGAGTAATTGTTCAAGAATTTATAAAAGAAGCCGGAGGTGCTGATATACGAGCTTTTATAGTAGATGGTCAAGTTGTGGGCGCTATGAAACGGCAAGGTAAAGAGGGTGAGTTTCGTTCCAATCTGCATCGAGGAGGTTCAGCATCTGTAATTGATTTGACTGACGAAGAAGAAAATGCTGCAATTAAAGCAGCAAGAGTGATGGGGCTTGGCGTAGCAGGTGTTGATATGCTACAATCAGCTCGTGGCCCTCTTATTTTAGAAGTGAATTCTTCTCCTGGGTTAGAAGGCATTGAAGCCGCCACCGGAAAAGACATTGCTAAAAGTATTATTCGTTTTATAGAAAGAAGTATTTAAAAATAAAATTAATTGAAGATTTTAGGTCAAAAAATAGAGTTAGGAGAAAGTAAAACGATTCAGTTTAACACTGCAAAACTTTACACAACTACTAAAGTAGAAGTGCCTATTATTATTGAAAGATCTTTACATCCTGGACCTACAATACTTATAACAGCAGGAATTCATGGCGATGAAATTAATGGAGTGGAAATTGTACGTCAACTTATTTCCAAAAAAATAAACAAACCAGCAAGGGGAACTATTATATGCATTCCCATCTTAAACGTATTTGGGTTTTTATCCATGAACCGTCAGTTTCCTGATGGTCATGACCTGAATCGTGTTTTTCCAGGAACAAAAACCGGTTCGTTGGCGAGCAGGGTAGCATTTCATTTTACAAAAGAAATTCTTCCACATGCCGATTATTGTTTGGATTTTCATACCGGCGGAGCAAGCAGATTTAATGCGGCACAAATCAGAGTTACCCCTAACGATTATGTAGCGCTAAAATATGCTAAAATATTTAATGCACCTTTTACCGTCCACTCAAAGATTTTAGATAAATCCTATCGTCAAACCTGTGTTAAAATGGGCATACCATCCTTGCTATTTGAAGGAGGAAAATCCATGAGTAGTGATCGTGATATCATTGAATATGGTGTTGAAGGGGTACTTCGTTTTTTGAATCATTTGGAAATGTTATCGCCTAAATTTACACCTTCTTTAAAATCCAACGAAACTATTGTTATTGAAAAAAGCACTTGGATTAGGGCAAATAAAAGTGGATTATTACATGTAAAAATATCTTGTAACAAGTTGGTTAAAAAAGGGGAAGTTCTTGCTACTATTACAGATCCTTACGGCACCATGCGGTTTCAGGTGAAAGCACCCAATGAAGGACATATTATTAATGTAAATCAATCACCTATTGTACACCAAGGCGATGCAATTTTTCATATTTCTACGCTTTTAGCAGATGTATAAAATGACAAAACCGGAACTTCGAAAAAAGTATAAAAAACTGCGATCTGAATTATCTACTAAGATCATAGAGGATTCCAGTTTGTCTATTACAAACCAAACGTTGCAACTTCCCATTTGGGATTTTTCTTTTTACCATATATTTCTTTCCATAACAGAACAAAAGGAAGTAAATACCGAGTATTTACTGCACATCTTAAATGGAAAGGACAAAAATATTCTACTTTCTAAAAGTAATTTTAAGGATTTTTCCCTGAAGCATTATTTACTTACAGATAGCACCATTATAAAAAAAAACGCTTGGAACATTCCCGAACCTGTTGATGGTATAGTAATTCCTACAGAAAAAATTGAGGTTGTTTTTATTCCATTACTTGCGTTTGATTTAATGGGGAATAGGCTTGGTTACGGCAAGGGTTTTTATGATAGATTTTTATTGGAATGTAAAAAGGAGGTTGTAAAAATAGGTCTTTCCTTATTTGAGGCAGAAGAAAATTTATTACCAAACGAACCTTTCGATATTCGATTAGATTTTTGTATCACACCTCAAAAAATTTATAGGTTTTAGAAATAAGCACTATACACTTTCTTCTTCCTTTTTTTCTACTTTTATTTCTTCCTTAGGAAATGCTCGTTTATTGAACACAATTAGCAATCCCACTCCTGTACTAATTGCCATATCTGCTATGTTAAAAACAGGATCAAAAAAGGTGAAATAATCACCGCCCCATATGGGGAGCCATTCCGGTAAATAGCCTTTCCATAAAGGAAAATGAAGCATATCAACTACTTTACCATGAAAAAAAGTACCATACCCTCCGCCTTCCGGAAATAGGGTAGATACCGTATTGTGGCTATCCTCAAAGATAACTCCGTAGAACACAGAATCAATGATGTTACCCATCGCTCCTGCAAAAATTAATGCCACTGCAACGGTTAATATACGCGAAGTTTGTTTTTTTATAGAGTCCCAAAGCCAGTATCCAATACCAACGATTGCTATTAGGCGAAATAAGGTGAGAAAGAGTTTGCCGTTTTCACCGGGAATTTTTGCGCCCCAAGCCATTCCCTCGTTTTCGATAAATAATATTCGAAACCATTCAAAAACTCGAATTTCTTCGCCAATAATAAAATGGGTTTTAATATATATTTTAGAAACCTGATCGATTACTAATAATAGTAGTATAAGAAGAGTTGCTTTTTTTAAAGTCATTTTTAGGTTTTAGCGGCACAAAAGTAGGAATATTTTAGTTAACCTAACTTCTTAGTAGGCTCTTAGTTATGTGTAAAGTTTTATTTAACAAAAACCTACTTGGTTTTAAGTGAGCCAAGTAGGTTTTGATGATAAAAGAAGTAAATAAGAAAAGCCTATTTATCTTGCATGTTTTTAGCCTCAATGCTCAACGTAGCATGTGGCACTAATTTTAATCGTTCTTTACTGATTAGTTTTTGGGTAACTCTACAAATGCCATAGGTTTTATTTTCAACACGTACCAATGCGTTTTTTAAGTCACGTATAAACTTTTCTTGACGTATCGCTAATTGCGAATTGGATTCTTTAGACATGACCGAACTTCCTTCTTCAAAGGCCTTAAATGTAGGTGAAGTATCATCCGTACCATTATCACCATCATTCATATATGCACTTTTTATCAACTCTAATTGTTCCTTTGCTTTTACAATTTTTTCTTGAATTAATATTTTAAATTCCTCAAGATCTTTATCACTGTATCTGGTTTTACCTTCTTCGTTCATGATTTATAATTTTTTAATTACCAATATGGTTTCTACTTCGTCAAATTTTATTTCCAATCCATTTACTATATGCTCTTGAAAATGAATTATTTTGGTTAGCGTTTCAGCTTGAATATACTTTTTGTTTTTTGCTATAGCAGCCTCTACAGCAGGGTGATTTTGAAAAGTCACTTCAATTTTATCGGTTACTTCAAATCCTGAATCTTTTCGCAAATTTTGAATTCTGTTAACTAATTCTCTTGCGATACCTTCGCTTTTTAATGTTTCTGTAATGGTAACATCTAATGCCACAGTCAAAGAGCCGCTATTTGCTACTAACCAACCTTCAATGTCTTGAGAACTTATTTCTACGTCTTGGAGATGCAAAGTACTACTTTTTCCGTTAATTTCTATATAAATCTCACCGTCCTGCTCTATTTTATTTATCTGTTTTTGATTGAAAGTATTTACTACCTCGGCAACTTGCTTCATGTCTTTGCCAAAGCGTGGTCCAAGTACTTTAAAGTTGGGTTTAATTTGTTTAACTAAGATACCGGAACCTTCATCAATAAGGTCAATTTCTTTGACATTTACTTCCGATTTTATTAAATCGGAAACTGCGTTTATTTCTTCACGTTCTTGTTCATTCAACACAGGAATCATTATTTTTTGCAAGGGTTGACGCACTTTTATTTTTTCTCTTTGTCTTAACGATAAAACTAGAGAAGAAATTGTTTGTGCCTTTTGCATTTTTCTTTCTAAAAATGGATTTATAAAGCTTTCGTCACTAACAGGAAAATCCGATAAATGTACTGAAGCTTCTCCTTTTGTCACTACGCTTTGGGTTAAATCTTTATAAAGCCTGTCCATAAAAAATGGAGCAACAGGAGCACTTAGTTTTGCAACCTCTAACAGGCAGGTGTATAAGGTTTGGTATGCTGAAATTTTATCTTTTTCATATTCTCCTTTCCAGAAACGTCGCCTACACAAACGCACATACCAGTTACTCAAATTTTCTTGGACAAAATCAGAAATTGCCCTAGTAGCTTTTGTGGGTTCATAATCGCCATAAAAAGCATCTACTTTTTGAATTAAGGTGTGCAATTCAGAGAGTACCCAACGATCAATTTCGGGTCGTTCTTTAAGAGGTATATTTTCTTCGGAATAGGTAAAATTATCTACATTAGCATACAAACTAAAAAAGCTATACGCATTGTAAAGTGTGCCAAAGAACTTTCTGCGAACTTCTGCAATGCCTTCTAAATCAAATTTTAAATTATCCCACGGATTGGCATTGCTAATCATATACCATCGTGTAGCATCCGGCCCATAGGTGGAAATCGTCGTAAAAGGGTCGGCGGCATTACCAAGACGTTTGGACATTTTTTGTCCGTTTTTATCTAAAACCAAGCCGTTTGAAACTACATTTTTATAAGCCACATCATCAAAAATCATCGTTGCAATAGCGTGTAGGGTATAAAACCATCCTCTGGTTTGATCCACACCTTCGGCAATAAAATCGGCTTTTCTCCAGGTTTTTTCTACTTTTTCTTTGTTTTCAAAAGGGTAGTGAAACTGGCTATAAGGCATACTTCCGCTATCAAACCAAACGTCAATCAAATCCGTTTCTCGTTTCATGGGTTTACCGGTTTCTGAAACCAAAATAATTTGATCTACAATGTTTTTATGAAGGTCAATAGTGTCATAATTCTCATCGGTCATATTATCTACCTCGAAGTCGGTAAAAATATCCTCCTTCATAAAGCCGGCTGTTACAGCTTTTTGCATTTTAGCCTTCAGCTCTTTTACCGAGCCTATAATGATTTCTTCTTTACCATCTTCGGTTCGCCAAATGGGTAAGGGAATTCCCCAAAATCGTGAGCGAGAGAGATTCCAGTCGTTTGCATTGGCAAGCCAATTTCCAAAACGACCCTCGCCGGTTGATTTCGGTTTCCAGTTAATGCCAAGGTTTAACTCGTGCATGCGGTCTTTAAAATCGGTTACCTTAATAAACCACGAATCTAATGGATAGTATAAAATAGGTTTGTCTGTACGCCAACAGTTGGGATAACTATGCGTATATTTTTCAACTTTAAACGCCTTGTTTTCTTCTTTAAGCTGAATGGCAATCTCCACATCTACAGAACGTTCTGGAGCTTCCCCATCTTCATAATATTCATTTTTTACATACTTACCTGCATATTCACCCATTTCGGGACGAAATTTTCCTTGTAAATCTACTAAAGGAACCAAGTTGCCATTTTCATCTTTCACTAATAATGGAGGTACTTCTGGCACGGCTTGTTTTGCTACCATGGCATCGTCTGCGCCAAAAGTTGGTGCGGTGTGTACTATTCCTGTACCGTCTTCGGTAGTTACAAAATCTCCTAAAATAACACGAAAAGCATTTTCTGGATTGTCGTTTGGCATGGCATAAGGCATCAATTGCTCATAACGGATGCCAGCTAAATCTTTCCCTTTGCATTCGGCGACGATGAAATAAGGAATTTTTTTATCTTCCGAAGTGTACGTTTGTAAACTTTCTAAGGACTCGGCTTCTACAAATTTGCCGGTAAATAGTTTCCCTACCAAATTCTTTGCTAAAATAACATTGGTTGGTTTAAAGGTATATTGGTTAAAAGTTTTTACCAATACATAGTCTATTTTTGGACCGACAGTTAAGGCTGTATTGCTTGGAAGAGTCCAAGGGGTTGTTGTCCAGGCTAGGAAATAAATATCTCCAAAAACCTGTAAAACCTGGGGCAAGGAGCTGTTTACAGTTTTAAATTGCGCCACAACAGTAGTATCTGTAGCATCTTGATAGGTGCCGGGTTGATTTAGTTCGTGAGAGCTCAATCCTGTTCCTGCTTTTGGCGAATACGGTTGAATAGTATAGCCTTTATATAATAAATTTTTATTGTAAATTTCTTTAAGTAACCACCAAACCGTTTCCATGTATTTGGGTTTGTAGGTAATGTAAGGATCTTTCATATCCACCCAATAGCCCATTTTTTGGGTAAGGTCATTCCACACATCGGTATAACGCATTACGGCTTTTTTACAAGCGGCATTATATGCCTCTACACTTATTTTTTTTCCAATGTCTTCTTTGGTAATTCCTAATTCTTTTTCCACACCAAGCTCAATGGGTAAGCCGTGGGTGTCCCAACCTGCTTTTCTTTCTACTTGAAATCCTTTTTGGGTTTTGTATCGGCAAAAAATATCTTTAATGGAACGAGACATTACATGATGAATACCTGGTAGTCCATTTGCAGAAGGAGGTCCTTCAAAAAAAATGAAAGGTTCTTGACCATCTCTTATGGAAATGCTTTTCTCAAAAATATGTTCCTGTTTCCAAAAATCTAATATTTCAAGGCCTAATTTGGCCAAATCTAATTCTTTATATTCAGGAAATTTAGTGCTCATCATCGCTTGCTTTAATTGAGGTTGCGAAAATAAGCAATTTACAGGAATATTCCACGCTTAAAAGCTATACTTCAATGCAATAATTAGGTTTCTTCCCGGAGCTGAAATTCCGGAGGAATACGTTCTGTAACGCTGGTCTGTAATATTTTCAAGGGAAGCTGAAAGTTGCAAGGCGTTTGTCAACTGATATTGTGTTGCCAGATTAAGAGTGTACCAGCGGGGGGAGTACAAATTGCCATTGCTATTTACAGGATAAATCTCCGGCTTGTTGGCTTCTGAGGGAGCTAGATTTTCTGCTCTTATTTGTCCGCTGTAACGTGCAAAAGCATCTACTTTAAATCGGTTGTTTTTCCAAACCAATCGGGTGTTTCCAAATGGTGGAGGCGCATGACGCAAAGGTGCTTCATCGCCATTATCTAATACTTCATGCCCCTTGGAAATAGTGTAATTAGAGAGAAGTTGTAAATTTTTATAAAAGTTTATCTCGACACTTGCCTCAAATCCATAAACTCTGGCGTCTGCTGCGTTTTGGATGGCTTGAACAGTACTCAACTCGCCTTGGTATATTATTTCAGTTTGCCCGTTTAAATTAAAATCTCTTCGCACTAAGGCGTTATCTAGTTTGGTGTAAAAAGTAGCAACATCTATCTTTAGCACGTTATCAAAATTAAGTGTTGCACCAATTTCACCATTATAGGCATATTCTGCTTTTAAATTTGGATTAGGAACAACCACCGAACCAGGCTCAGAATCAAAAATCTTTCCGATATCGTCTATATTAGGAGCTCTGAATGCCGTTGCAAAATTAGTTCGCAGACCAAGAATTTCACTTGCTTGAAAGGCAAGACCTGCGCTTCCTGTAAAGTTACCGGTGTCAATATGAGTATCTTCAAATGGAAATTCAAAAAAGTGGTTGTCAAAAGTGGCGTCTATAACAAACTGGCTGTATCGCAAACCAGACTGAAAGGAGAGTTTAGGCGAAATTTTCCACAACAGGCTAGTATAAGCAGCATAGGATTGCCAAGTAGCTCCATCGGGATATCTGGAAGCTGTTTCTTCTGTTTCTTGTGTTTTGATATCTGATACTAAACCGGTAGAATATACTTTGTTATACACATATTCCAAACCATAGAAAAGTTCCATATTCCCTAGTTTTTTTGTAAAATCTAAATTAGCGGAAATAGCATCAACTTGTTCTTCGGTATTAAAAAAGTTTGATGAATTAACTCTTCTGTTGTTTCGGCTTTCTTCAAATTTTTGATAGGCAACAATTATTTTTGAGTTGTCATAAAGCGTATTATTGCTTTTGTTTTCTGCTTGCACATTTCCGGAGAACCAAATTTGTGGACCATAATACCATTCCGCATCGCGAAGTTCTCCGTTTCTTACCCGTGTTAATCTATCATATCTTGCATAGTCAGAGGTTTCAGAATAGAGAAGGTTGAGGTAAAAATCCCATTTTTCATTGGGCATAAAACGCACTTTTTGTGCTACACTAATTTGGTTATAGGCGGTTGGTTTTTGGATATTCGGATTTTTATTTTCTATTTGAATGTCTTCACCATTTATTGTAGTGATATAAAAATTTCGTAAATAATCATTAGGACCGTTGGAACCCATTCGTAAATGGCCAAAATCATTATAGCTGATACTGCTTAAGAAAGCCCATTGTTTATAGCCTAGATTAAAATCGACATGTCCAGTTTTTTCTTCATTAGCAGTAGCATATCTGGCAACGGCATTTCCGGAAAAAGACATGCCTTCTTCAAAAGAAAATTTAGGCTTTAAAGTGTAAAAATTCATTACGCCACCCACGGCATCACTACCATACACTACGGAGCCCGGGCCCAGAATAATTTCCGTATTTTCCACAACAAATGGGTCGATGGACAAAATATTTTGAATGTTTCCGCCACGAAATATGGCCGTATTCATCCGTACACCGTCAACGGTCATTAACAATCGGTTGGTAGAAAATCCACGAATCATTGGGCTTCCGCCTCCCAATTGGCTTTTTTGCACAAACACTTTTCCGCTATTGCTTAAAAGGTCCGCCGTGGTTTGTGGTTGGAAAAAAAGTGCTTCTTCACTGTTCAAACTAATGATGCTTTGCGGTATGTCTAATTTTTTTTGTGAAAAACGTGTTATTGAGAGAACCACTTCATCTAATCCACTAGCTTCGGGTTCTAAAAATATAAGGTTTTTATTTTCTAAAATTTGTTTTTTTGTGAGGGTAATTTTTTTGTGTGAGGTATATTGAATATTTATTTTTTCGGTTTTAGTGAAAATATCTAAAGACGCTCGACCGTCAAAATCAGAAATAACGCCTTTTGTTTTATCTTCATTATAAAGTGCAACGTCAGCAAGTGGTTGTAAGGTTTGTTTGTCTAAAATTTGTATTTGTTGGGCAAAGGCAATGGAGTTTATGAATAAGACCGCAAGAAAAAATAGTTTTAGATGCATCGATTTTAGTTGAATAACTGGTTTAAAACGTCGAGTGATTTTGGTCTTTTAAATCCTTGCATATGTAATTGATAATACAACAAAAGGATTTCTAAACTTTCAACTCGTTTTGTTTTGGATAATTTGATGGTGTTTAAGGCATCAAATTTTATACCAAAACACTGTTTAATTCCGCTATGATCTGGTATATTTATACAGTACATATTAGTGCTTTCCTTTTGAAAAATGCCATCTACTAAATTGAATACGGGCAGATTAATAGCATTTGAGTCTGGATAAAACCCTAGATAATCACTAAGTTGTATTAAAAATAGAAGGTGAAAATTGGCTATAGCATCGTTACCATCTAACCAAACAAAAGAATTTTCTAAAAAGGAAAATAAAGCCTCGTTTTTTTCTTCCTCTTGAATAACACTTTTTAAAATTTCAGACAAAAAGAGGGCTAGCGAAGTTTTTTGAATTTGTGTGTGTAAGGATTGGTAGGTGTGATATACTTTAGCCTCTTGCATAAATTCAAGAGTTCCTTTGTCTTTATGATTTGCAGTGAGCTCTAATAAGGTTAATGGCTGGAAAAGTGACGTGTGTAATTTACCTTTTTTTGATTTTAAAATGTTTTTAAGCAAATAACTTTTTAGACCGGAGGTTTGTGTAAAACATTTTACAATGAGGTCAGCCTCACTGTATTTTATGGAAGAAAGTACTATTGCTTTTGTTGTAATTTGCATTAGCGAATAATCATCACTTTGGCAATTTTTGTTTCAATGGCATCATCGCTGGTAACCATAATAAAATAAACCCCTGAAGCCACTTTATATCTTCCAAAAGCGGTGGTATCCCAAAGAATACTTCCTCCTTCTGAAATTTGTTCATAAACTAAATTACCGGTTACATCGGTTATTTTCACATTCGATTTTGCCATTAAACCATCAATGGTCACATTACCGTTAAATCCCGGGCGAACAGGGTTTGGATACGCTCTAACGGCTAATAAGTTGTCGCTTGGTGCTGTGGAGCTGCCATTATAAGAAATAAGTCCATTAGGGGTGGCAAAATAGACAACGCCACTTTGAGGGTCAATAGCAATATCAAGCACATTATTTGATGGCAAAGGAGAATTATCTTTTGTAAAACGGAGTAGCGTTTCTTGACCGTTTGGGGAAACATAAAAGACCCCTGAGTTAGAAGTTGCAATCCATTTATTATTGGACCCATCCACTTCAATGTCTGTAATGGACTGCTCAAAAAGCAATTCTTGTGCAACACCATCTTCTAAAATTATAATAGGTTGTGTGTCTGTATTTGCATCTTCTTCAAAAAACCCTCCTACATTAAAAAGCACTCGAAGCCCTCTAAGCGTTCCTATCCAAAGTTGGTTTCTATTATCTATAGCTAAGGCTCTTACGTTTGTAGTAGGAAGATTGCCTTCGCCAATTTCTTCACCTATTTTTTTAAATACATTACCAGTTGGATTAAAACCTATCAAGCCATTAGCTGCCGATGCAAAAAACACATGCCCTTCTCTACTTATTTCTACCTTGTTTAATCCAATTTCTGATTCTGGATTTGGAAGTACTGCTGATATATCAAAACCTTGAATTTGTCCGGTGGTTGTTAATTTTTTTAATGGTTGGTCAGCACCAGATTGCACAAACCAAAGATTTCCGTCTCGGTCAAATTTAGATCCCAAAACCCGAATGCTATTATCACTAAATGCACCTTCCAAACTGCTATTGGTTTCATTAAATAGAATAGTAGGCACTTTATCTACTATTTTCAATAAGCCGCTAAACATGGAGCTAGCGTAGGCTTCATTTGGGCTAGAAGGATTGATAGTAATATGGGAAATAGAAACGGCACCAAACAACTCTTCAAACGGTATATTTGTCCAAGTGTTATTTTCCAACTGACTGATGCCACGCCTTCTTAATGGATAGGGATTAAAAAATAAATTAACTTCCCCAAAAACCACCCAAAGCTGATTAGGAGACGCATCTAAAGCAAATGGTTTATTAAGTATTGGGCCGTCCGGAAGGATTTGTTCAGCTTGATTGCTTCCAAAAGGGACTTCTAAAATACCGTGTTCTTTTGTGCCTAAATAAACCTTATTGTTAAACGCCAAGGTGTTTGAAAGGGTATATTCATAATCAAGGACCGATGACACATTGGAAACGATATTGAAATTAACATCAAAAACAGTAGTTTGTGTGTTTGATGTTACGGTTAAAAAATCCTGATTAGAGAAAATGTTTTTATTGGTTTGTGGAAAAGTAGTTAGCTGTTGAAAGCTAGTCCCATTAAATTGGTATAAAATATTGGATTTGTTTATCATATATAGTTCCTCTCCAAAAGCTTGTATGCCAAGGGAACCAAAATTAAAGATAGTGCTCCATTGTTCAAAATCAATCAAATTAGTATTTGCAACTAATGCCCTTTTTATTTTGTTATCCATAGAAGCATAAATATAGTCTTCAAAAACTGCTGTTTGATACACTTTGCTTTGTTCGCCAAAATCATCAATAATATAGGTGTCTCCAAATTCTAATCGTTGTGGGTCATAAAGTGAAATACCAAAATCAGTGGAAATATAAATAAATCCGTTTGTTTCATTAAAATGATTAATTCTTTTTTTATTAGGTGGAATGGTAGGTTTATTTAAGATATCTACCACTTTAAGTACTTCATTGTCTTGGTTGATTACTTCAATAAGACCATTTTCATAGCCTATAATTATTAAATCATATCCTGCACTATAATAAACCGTTGAAATTAATTCGCCAGACAGCCCTTGAATAGAGGTAAGCGTTTTTATTTCTTTTGTTGAAAAGTCAAAAGTAAATACTGCATTTTCAGAAGCGGCTATGAGTTTGTCATTTCCTTGTGCAACGTCAATAATGTTGGTGAAGGAAAAATACCCGGTCCATTGTCTTTCAAAGTTTTGAGAGAATAGACTTGCTGTAAGTAAAAAATAAGCTACACAAAACAGTTTTTTCATGAAGAGTTGATTTTAACACCTAGTAATTAACATGCTAAAATACGATTTATTGCAAGACATTAATGTAAAAAGTCACTCGCCAATGGCGAATGACTTTTTAACTAAAAGCATTTTAAAGATTACACAATACCTTGCGCAAGCATAGCATCGGCAACTTTTACAAATCCGGCAATGTTAGCACCTTTAACATAGTCAACATAACCATCTTTTTGTTTTCCATAGGTTACACAAGCTTGGTGAATGTCTTTCATTATTTTGTGAAGTTTTTCATCTACTTCTTCAGCAGTCCAACTGTAGCGCATAGAGTTTTGTGACATTTCTAAACCGGAAGTGGCAACACCTCCAGCATTAGACGCTTTTCCTGGTGAGAACAATATTTTTGCATGAAGGAAAACTTCAATAGCTTCTGGTGTAGATGGCATATTAGCACCTTCGCCCACACACATACAGCCATTTTTTATTAAAGTTTTAGCTTCTTCTTCATTCAGTTCGTTTTGTGTGGCACAAGGCATGGCGATATCACATTTTACACCCCAAGGTCTTTCACCTTCAAAATATTTTGCTTTTGGGTATTTAGAAACATATTCGCTTATTCTTCCGCGTTTCACATTTTTTAGATCCATTAGGAAATCTAATTTTTCTGCTGAAATTCCATCTGCATCATATATATACCCACCTGAATCAGACATGGTCAATACTTTTGCCCCTAATTGAGTTGCTTTTTCTACAGCATATTGAGCTACATTTCCGGAACCGGATATTACAACCTTTTTTCCTTTTAAAGTATCTCCTTTGGTTTCAAGCATATTTTGAGTAAAATATACATTACCATACCCTGTAGCTTGAGGGCGCATTAAGGAACCACCAAAAGAAAAACCTTTTCCGGTTAGCACACCAGTAAATTCATTTCTTAGGCGTTTGTACTGGCCAAATAAATAGCCTATTTCTCTTCCACCAACCCCAATATCGCCAGCTGGAACATCCGTATCTGCACCAATATATTTGGAGAGTTCTGTCATAAAACTTTGGCAAAAACGCATAACTTCAGCATCAGATTTGCCTTTTGGATCAAAATTAGAGCCTCCTTTTCCCCCGCCCATTGGCAAAGTAGTAAGGGCATTTTTTAAAGTTTGCTCAAATCCTAAAAATTTTAAAACACTTAAATTAACGGAAGGATGAAACCGTAAACCTCCTTTGTACGGACCTATTGCCGAATTAAATTGGATACGATATCCTTTGTTAATCATAATGTCGCCATTATCTGCGGTCCAAGGAACGCGAAATAAGATAACCCGCTCGGGTTCTACCATTCGCTCCAGCAATTTGGCGTTTTGATACTTTTCATTTTCTTCAATAAATGGGATTACTGTTTCTGCTACTTCTCTTACAGATTGTAAGAATTCAGGTTCATTTGGATTAGATTTATCCACCTGGGAAATAAATTTTTTTATGCTTTCTTTCATTAGTACTAATTTTACGAAAACGTTATTGTTTATTAAAATGCAAAGATAAAGTATATATAAAAATTAATACTATAATTTACAGAATTCCTAAAAAATTTAATTAATTTTCTTCTTTGAAATGTTTTTATATATTTGTGTTGTCTCAATTAACCTTCTATACCTATGAAAATCAGATATATTGTTTTGGTATTGCTAATTTTCATGCTCTCTAAGCAAGATGGTTATGGCCAATTTGGCTTCTCTCATGAGCTAGGTGTGATTACTGGTCCTGTAGTTTTTTATTCTGATTTTGGGCAACGAAATGATACAGAAACCAATCTTGGTAATGTTGGTGTTGGTATTGGATTAATACATTATTTGAATTTTTCTTATCGAGCAGATTGTAATTGTTATACAAAAGACACATATTTTAACGATCATTTTAAGTTAAGAAACGAGATTTCTTATCATAAAACTAACTTAGAACATCTTGGAAAATGGGTAGATCCCTCAAGAACTTCTTTAATTGCCGATCAATTAAGGGCTATGAAGGGTTCTACATCGGTTTTTGATATTGGCTCGCAATTAGAATTTTTCCCTTTAAGTATTCGTGATTTTGCCGCAGGAAGTTACAAAATAGCACCTTTTATTAGTCTTGGAGTGCATTGGGTAAATTTTGATCCGGAAGTCTATTCAGAACTTGGGCCACTTGGAACCCCTATTACCACACCGGATAAATATTTTGATGCCTATACTAATTCACCGGGGACTACTTGGTCTGTGGTGTGGAGTGCAGGTATTCGATATAAACTAACTCCACTAAGCGATTTAATGTTAGACAGCAGATGGCAGCATTATTTTTCAAATTGGGTAGAGGGGTTAAACCCCGATGTACCAGAAAACAAAGCCAACGATTGGATTTTCTGGTTAAACGTGGGCTATATTTATTATTTGGATTAACCTAAGGCTTGCTTTAGGTCAGCTATCAAATCATCTATATCTTCAATACCTACACTCAAACGAATTAACGAATCTACCACCCCTGTTTTTTCGCGTTCTACTTTCGGAATGGAAGCATGTGTCATACTAGCTGGATGTCCTGCCAAAGATTCTACACCTCCTAATGATTCAGCTAGGGTAAAGATTTTTAATCTTTCCACTACTTTAATAGCATCAGCCATAATATTTCCCTTGGTTGTAAAAGAAATCATTCCGCCAAAATCCTTCATTTGTTTTTTTGCAATCTCGTGATTTGGGTGAGAGGGTAATCCCGGCCAATAGACCTTTTCAATCTTAGGATGAGAAGTTAGATATTCTGCAATTGCTTTGCCATTTTCACAGTGTCTTTGCATTCTTATATGCAAGGTTTTTATACCGCGAAGAACAAGAAAACTATCCTGAGGGCCACAAACTGCACCACTAGCGTTTTGAATAAAATACAATCGCTCTGCTAATTTTTCGTCTTTAACTATTAATGCACCAATTACCACATCACTATGCCCACCCAAATATTTTGTAGCCGAATGCATTACGATATCTGCTCCTATTTCTAAGGGTTGCTGTAAATAAGGTGTTGCAAAAGTATTATCAACCGCCAAAAGGAGGTTGTGTTTTTTTGACAGCACAGCGCAAGCTTTGATGTCAATAATGTTCATCATTGGGTTTGTAGGAGTTTCAACCCAAAGAAGTTTGGTGTTTTTATTTATATGTTTTTCAATAGCACTTGCATCTTGCATGCCTACAAAATGAAATTTAATTCCGAAATCTTGATAAATTTTAGTAAAAAGACGATAACTTCCTCCATATAAATCGTTTGTAGAAACCACTTCATCGCCTGGTTTTAATAGTTTCAAAACGGCATCTATAGCTGCCAAACCGGAGCTAAAAGCAAGCCCGAATTTACCGTTTTCTAGACTCGCAAAAGCATTTTCAAGGGCTGTTCGGGTAGGGTTTCCACTTCGTGAGTATTCATAACCTTTGTGTCCTCCCGGAGTGGTTTGTGAGTAGGTGCTTGTTTGATATATAGGTGGCATAACTGCACCATAAGCAGGGTCAACATTGTGTTGTCCGCCGTGAATTGTTTTGGTGTTAAATTTCATCTGTTCTTTTTTATGAACAACAAATGTAAGAGTTTATTCGGTCAATATTAAATCTAAATGTACCTTTAACCTTTGTTTAATACCCCTTTTTTATGCGAAAAATTTTGTTATTGTGTTTCGTTTTATTTTTATCATTATGTTGTGAAAATAAAGATCCTCTAGCGTTTACCAAAGTACTATTAACTGAAGATTCTTTTGAATTTTGCTCCACATTTCATTGTCCTGAATTGCGTGTACACTATCTTTTAGCAGCGGGGAATGCTAAAATATCGGATAAGATTAATTCAGAAATAGAAGAGCATGTAAATGAAATTTTTAACAGTAATAAGGAGGGTGTTCACCATGTGGCAACTATTAAGGAAGCTGTTGTTTCATTTATTACAGATTACAAACAGTTTGAAACAGATTTTGGAAATTCATTTTCTGAATATAAGGTAGAAACAACGATGCAAATTTCATATTTCTCTGAAAATTTAGTTTCAATCGAATTTGAGTATTATCTATATACAGGAGGAGCTCACGGGTATGGCGGTACAAATTATTTAAATTTTGACGTAAAAACCGGGGAAAGGCTGTCGGAGCAAACTCTATTTACTGATTTTGATGGCTTTTTGAAATATTCAGAAAATAAATTTAGAGAAGTTTATAAAATTCCTAAAGATAATTCCATTAATAGCACTGGATTTTGGTTTGAAAATGGCGCATATTATTTGCCTGAGAATATAGGTTTTACGGATGAGGAAGTCGTTTTGATATATAACCAAGATGAAATTGCTAGTTATGCCGAGGGACCAATACAATTAAAATTTCCAAAAGAGGAGGTTTTGTCATATTTAGAGTTTTATTAATACATTTTAAAATATTGTGAAAAAGATTTATTATTTATCTACCTGTTCCACCTGCAAAAGAATTTTATCAGCATTAGAAATTCCATCCTCTTTTGTACTTCAAGATATAAAGACAAATCCACTTACCGAAAAAGAATTGGAAGCATTGAAGGAGCTTTCAGGAAGTTATGAGGCATTATTTAGCAAAAGAGCACAGCTTTATATCGAACGCAATTTAAAAAGGAAAAGCCTTATTGAAAACGATTACAAAACCTTAATATTAGAACATTATACCTTTTTAAAGCGTCCGGTAATTATAATGGATCAGTTTATTTTTATTGGAAATGCAAAAGCCACCATAGAGCAAGCAAAAATAAAAATGCATGAATAAAAGATTTATTGCTTTACTTGCCGCTACAACTGCTAGCACTATTTATGCTATCAACCATACCATTGCAAAAGGATTGATGCCTGTTTATATAGAGCCTTATGGTTTTATATTGTTGCGGGTTTCCGGAGCAGCAGCATTATTTTGGATTTTTTCTTTAGCGTATCCAAGTGAAAAAATTGATTTAAAAGATTGGAAGCGACTTGTGGCCTGTTCTCTATTTGGGATGGTAATAAATATGCTCATGTTTTTTAAAGGTTTGAGTCTTTCTACGCCTATAAATAGTTCAGTTGTTATTACTATATCACCGGTTTTACTTTTAGTGCTTTCCGCCATACTAATTAAAGAACGTATTACCTTAATAAAATCAATTGGAATTATTTTGGGATTGGTTGGAGCATTAGTTTTGGTGTTTTTTGGGGAAACAAAACAGTTTAATGCGCCAAATATACCCTTAGGTAATATATTGTTTATAGTGAATGCAATTTCCTATTCTATTTATCTTATCCTTGTAAAATCATTAACTGCAAAATATAGTTCCATTACCTTGATGAAATGGCTTTTTCTATTTGCATTCCTCATGAATTTACCTATAGGAATTTCGGAGTTTATGGAAGTAAAATGGACTTCTCTTCCAAATAAGGCGATGTTAGGAATGGCTTTTGTTGTGGTATTTACAACAGTGTTAACCTATTTGTTAAATATTTATGCATTACGAGAATTAAAAGCATCTACCATAGGTGCGTTTATTTATTTGCAACCGGTAATAGCGGTTATTTTTGCTGTACTTTTAGGAGTAGATCAGCTTACACCTCTTCGTGTTTTGGCTGCAATTTTAATTTTTATCGGGGTATATTTGTCTTCTATCAAGCCAAAGCGGGATTAATATTTTTTCATTCTAATTTTTAATAGAAGCAAAGTTAAATGGAAAAAGTTTTTAAAATTAGGCATAAAAAAAACGCCTTGTTTTCACAAAGCGTTTAGTTTATTTTATCTCTTTACCATTTTTATCAACAAAATGATATTCCAGATACGTGTAAGCATCTCTTGGTTGAATTTTTACCCATTTTTTGTGTTCTAAAAACCACTTAGATCGCACAGATGGAAAACCTTTTGTAAGAAAGGCTGCTATAAAAGGATGTGTGTTTAGGGTTATCTTTTTATAGTCTTTTTTAAGTAATCTTTTTAAGTCGTCATTAATTCTATCAACAATTAAAATAGGAGCTTCAATTTCTCCATTTTCACCGTTTGGATCTTCCTCACGGGTTTTAATGTTCATTTCAGGTCTGACGCGTTGTCTTGTAATTTGGATTAATCCAAATTTACTTGGTGGCAAAATTTTATGTTTTGCCCTGTCGTCTTTCATTTCATCACGAAGATGATTAAAAAGTTGTTTTCTATGGTTTGGATTTGCCATATCGATAAAATCGACAACAATAATTCCACCCATATCGCGCAATCTTAATTGACGAGCAATATCAGATGCAGCGATTAAATTTACTTCTAAAGCGGTACCTTCTTGGCTATCTGATTTGTTTGACCTATTTCCGCTATTTACGTCAATAACGTGAAGTGCTTCGGTATGTTCAATAACCAAATAGGAGCCTTTACTTGCTGAAACAGTACGACCAAAAGATGTTTTTATCTGTCTGTCAATACCAAATTTCTCAAAAATAGGTACATTAGAATCATACAATTTGACGATAGACTCTTTATTAGGTGCAATTTCATGCACATAATCCTTAATTTTTAAATAAAGCGTTTCATCATCAATATGAATGGCTGAAAAGGAATCGTTTAGTAAATCTCTAATAAGAGATAAACCTCGGTTCATTTCGCTCATTACTTTGGATGGATGATGCGCGTTTTGTAGCTTTTTACACATTGCTGACCATCGGTCTAGCAAGTTTTGTAAATCTTTGTCCAGTTCAGCTACTTTTTTGCCCTCTGCTACTGTTCTAATAATAACACCAAATCCTTTTGGCTTAATGCTTTGAACCAGTCTTTTTAATCGCTCTTTTTCTTCTTTAGATTCTATTTTTTGAGAGATAGAAACCCGGTCAGAAAAAGGAACTAAAACAATATATCTTCCAGCAATAGACAACTCAGAACTAATTCTGGGGCCTTTTGTGGAGATAGGTTCTTTTACTATTTGAATCAATAACGATTGATTTGATTTTATGGCATCATTTATTTTGCCATTTTTATCAATATCGTTGTCAAATGGGAAATTTTTTAAAGAGTAATCTTTAAGTTTACCTGTGCTTACACGTTTTATGAATTTTAAAAGGGAAGGAAGCTGAGGTCCTAAATCCTGATAATGTAAAAAGGCGTCTTTTTCATAGCCTACATTTACAAATGCAGCATTAAGTCCTGGTACAGTTTTGCGTACTTTGGCTATAAACACATCGCCAACGGCAAATTCACTGTCATCCTCTTCTTTATGTAATTCAATAAGTTTTCCATCTTTTAATAGGGCAAAATCAACTTCTGAGGAACTGGATCTAATAAATAATTCGTAGCTCACTCTTATTAATTTTTGTCCCGATTTTACATCGGGATGGATTAAACAAAATTTTATCACAGGTGTTTGAAACCCGGTGAAATAAATATAAAGTGCAATAAACTATAAAAAAACTATAGCATTTTTTGTATTCATTTCATTGTCAAAGAACTAATTTGTACTAAATAGAAAAAGTAGTTAGAAACTACTTTTTCTTGTGGCGGTTAGCGCGGCTTCTCTTTTTGCGCTTGTGGGTTGCTACCTTGTGTCTTTTTCTTTTTTTACCACTTGGCATATGTCTTGTATTTTTAAGTTATTATAAAATTATTTTACTTCCACATTGCCTTTCACTCCTTCAACAAAAACTCTTGCTGGTTTGAATGCAGGGATATTGTGTGCCGGTATTTTTATGGTTGTGTTTTTTGAAATGTTGCGTCCTGTTTTTTCTGCTCTGGTCTTTATAATAAAACTTCCAAAACCTCTTAAATAAACATTGTCTCCACCTTCTAATGAATTTTTAACTTCTGTCATAAATGTTTCAACAGTAGCTTGTACATCTCCTTTTTCCATTCCTAGCTTTTCTGAGATTTTAGCTACGATATCTGCTTTTGTCATTCTATAATATTTTAGGATTAAAAAATAATTTTTTTCAAGACCGCAAATATAGTGATTTTAAAATCAAGAAAACAATCCTAAAAGATTAAAAAATAATTAGATATCTTATATTTTTGTGCTAACACTATTTTTAACATGGATTTTTCTAATAAACTAACATCTTGGTATTTAGATAATAAAAGAGATTTGCCTTGGCGAAAAACAAAAGAACCTTATTTTATTTGGCTTTCTGAAATTATACTTCAGCAAACAAAAATAGAACAAGGCATGTCTTTTTATTATTCTTTTATTCAATCTTATCCTACCGTTTTTCACTTGGCAAATGCATCTGAGCAGGAGGTGCTAAAATTATGGCAAGGTCTTGGTTATTACTCTAGAGCAAGAAACTTACACCATTCTGCAAAATATATTGTAGAAAATTATAATGGAATTTTTCCTTCAACTTATAAAGAATTATTAAAACTAAAAGGAATAGGAGACTACACAGCAAGTGCCATTTCTTCTATTTGTTTTAATGAACCTCATGCGGTTGTTGATGGCAATGTGTATCGGGTACTTTCCAGAGTATTTGGTTTACAAACCCCTATAAATACTTCTAAAGGAATAAAAGAGTTTAAATTATTAGCTCAAGAAGTGATGAACACAGAAAATCCGGGGACCTACAATCAGGCTATAATGGATTTTGGGGCACTTTGTTGTTCCCCAAGAAATCCTTCTTGTGAAACGTGTATATTTCAGAATAATTGTTATGCTTTATTACAGAAGGAAATCCATAATTTTCCAGTAAAAACTTCAAAAACTAAGGTTAGAAATCGTTTTTTTAATTATTTGGTTATCGTTTCAAGTGACAATAAAACCCTTTTACAACAGCGTACAGAACAAGGAATCTGGAAAAATCTTTACGAGTTTCCGTTGTTAGAAACTTCAGATAATTGTTATCTAAACCACGAAGTAATTCAACAAGAAATTCCTTTTACACAAGTTCAATCTATATCTCTTTATAATGACATCCCCATTATTCATAAATTATCCCACCAACATCTTCATATTCGGTTTTGGTTTGTAATTACAACAGAAATAAAAGATAAAGGCGTAGGTTTATCGCAAATCACTTCTTTTCCTGTTCCTGTTGTTTTGCATAATTTTATTGAAAAAATTCTCCTTTTAAATGCCAGTTAATTTTGATACCTTTGAGAAATTAGCAATATAAATATGACAGGCACATTAAATAAAGTAATGCTTATTGGGCATACAGGCGGTGAGGTAAAGACAGTATATTTTGAAGGTGGGGGCTGCATAGGTAGATTTTCGTTAGCTACAAATGAAACCTATGTCAATAAAACTTCGGGAGAGCGTGTTACCAATACCGAATGGCACAACGTTGTAGTTAGAAATAAAGCAGCAGAAATTTGTGAAAAATATTTAAAAAAAGGAGATAAAGTATATGTTGAAGGCAGATTGAAAACCAGAAAATGGCAAGATGAACAAGGTCACGATAAATATAGTACTGAAATACAATGTACTGATTTTACTTTTTTAACACCAAAAGGTGATGCTACTTCCAATATAAAAGACACAAAACAAAGTAGTGCAAATACCATAAAAAATGATAATTTTGCAAATGATATAGAAAACCATATTCAGGAGGAAGACCTTTCTATTTAATGGTATGTTTAACCAAACTATTTAATTTTGGATCTAGAGCCCCCTAGTTTAACGATAATCCCCATAATTTTTGAATTTGCCCAGTTTTTTGGCATTCTTTCGCTTCTGCTTTTGTTGTTGTTTTCTGCCTTAATTTCAGGTGCAGAAGTTGCTTTGTTTTCTCTTACACCTACTGATTTTGAATTAGACCCTGCAAAACGAAGTAAAAAACAAATCGTCATCATTAAATTACTTGATAGACCAAAAAAATTATTGGCTACCATATTAGTTGCAAACAACACAATCAATATTGCCATTGTAATTTTATTTGAATCGTTAAGTAATGTTTGGTTTCAAAATTTACAAACAAGCTTAACCTTGCATAATTTCACATTGGATTTGGTTTTCTTTATAAAAGTAGGATTGGCCACTTTTATAATTTTACTTTTTGGCGAAATCTTGCCAAAGATTTATGCAAGTAGAAATAAAATGAAGTTTTCTTTATTTATTGCTTATCCCATAAAAGTTTTAGATGTATTGCTTTCTCCCATTTCATTACCTATGCGCTCAGTTACCTTATATATTCATCAAAAATTTGGAAAACAAAAAACCAATCTTAGTGTAGATCAGCTTTCACAAGCATTAGAACTAACTTCAGAAGAAGACACCACAAAAGAAGAACAGAAAATTTTACAAGGCATTGTTTCTTTTGGAAATACTGATACCAAACAAGTGATGAAGCCCAGAATGGATATTTTTGCATTACGCGATGACTTACCTTATAAAGATGTGTTACCACAAATTATAGAACAAGGATATTCCCGAATACCTGTTTATAAAGAAAACATGGATACTATTATCGGTATTTTGTATGTAAAAGATTTAATACCTTATATTGACAGAAAACAGTTTAATTGGATATCCTTAGTGCGAGAGCCGTTTTTTGTTCCGGAGAATAAAAAGCTAGACGATTTATTGAACGAATTTAAAGAAAAAAGAATTCACCTTGCCATCGTCGTTGATGAATATGGAGGCACTTGCGGTGTAATTTCTCTAGAGGATATTATCGAAGAAATAGTAGGAGATATTAGTGATGAATTTGATGATGAAGATTTAATTTTTTCTAAATTAGATGATCATAATTTTGTATTTGAAGGCAAAACACCTCTTAAAGATTTTTATCGTGTCATTAAATTAGAAGACCCTTCAATTTTTGAAGAAGAAAAAGGCGAAGCAGAAACCATTGCCGGGTTTTTATTAGAAATATCCAAGGGATTTCCTAAAAAGGGCGAAGTAATAATTTATCATAATTATTCGTTTACTGTGGAAATCTTTGAAAACAAACGCATCAAGCAAATTAAACTTTCTATTACACCCAATTAGAAGTAGGCACAATTCAAAAAATTAAAAAAAGTAAAACTTTATGAAGTATTTTTTTGCCCTTTTTTCATTATTGGTTTTACTATCTTGCAATGAAGAGGTTATCATCAAGCCTAAAGCAATGTTGCGTTTAGAATATCCGAAACCAAGTTATCAAAAATCTCCTGAAGGATGCCCCTTTGTTTTTGATATCAATAGGGAAGCGAACCTTAACTTGAAAAACAATTGTTGGATAAATTTAGAGTATCCTAAAATGAAAGCAACCATTTATATGACCTATAGACAAGTAAAGAATCACAATTTAGATTCTTTGTTGTTTGATGCCCAAAAGCTAACCTATGACCATACCATAAAGGCATCGACCATTTTTGAGCAACCCAGAGTAGATTCCATACATAAAGTATATGGCATGTTATATATGATAAATGGAAATGCCGCAACTCCATCACAGTTTTATGTAACCGATAGTGTACATCATTTTATTACCGGGTCACTTTACTTTAATAGTAAACCCAATTTTGATTCTGTCTATCCTGCCGCAGCCTATTTAAGAGAGGATATTCGCAGGATTATGGAAACTATAGTTTGGAAAAATTAATTAGTTATACTCGGCAAAAATCGCAACTATTCTTTCCTGGTTTTTTCTTTATTATGAGTTTTGTTTTCCCAAGAAACTACAGTATATGTATCAGAAGTAGAAGTTACTGAGGCAGTCAGACTTTCTTTGTTTACTATGTCCTCATCATAGGTAACCGTTGCGGTTTTTGTATCAAAATCAACTACGGCTTCTTTTACACCGTCCATGGCAAATAAGTTTTTTTCAATAACTTTTGCACAACCCATAGCGCATTTCATGCCTTCCACACCAAAACTAGCCGTCACATAATTAGCGTTCGGGTTTAGCACTTTTTCATTAGTCGCTTCTGATATTTCAACAATTTTGGTTTCTATGGTCGTTTCCTTTTTACATGAAGTAAAAAGGAGAATCAAGGTAAGTAATGGAAGAACAAATTTTAGTGTTTTCATGAAGAGAATTTTAAATTTTTACAAAATTACAAAAAGGGCTTCATTTTTCCTTTTAAATTACCAATTTTGTGCTTTTAAATTTTATTATGAAAAAAGGTAATGTTAAGTGGGGGTTTTTAATCATTCTCTCCTTGGTATGGGGTAGTTCTTTTATCTTAATTAAAAAATCACTTATTGGCTTAACACCGGTTCAAGTGGGTGCGCTACGAGTTTTGATTGCCTCTCTTTTTCTTTTTATCATTGGTTTTACACGATTAAAAAAAATTGAAAAAGGGCAGTGGAAATGGGTGGCAATTGCCGGAACTATAGGAACATTTATACCTGCATTTTGTTTTGCTTATGCACAAACCGAAATAGATAGTGCAATTTCTTCTATTTTAAATGCTACGACTCCCATTATGACGCTCATTTTTGGTTCCATGTTTTTTGCTATCGGTTTCACTAGGCGCCAACTTTTTGGGGTAATAATAGGCCTTTTAGGATGCTTATTGCTTATTTGGCAAGGTTCTTCTATTAATCCTAATCAGGATTACAGATTTGTTTTATTCATTTTTGTGGCGACATTAGGGTATGCCATGAATGTAAATATTATCAAGACCTACTTACAGGAGTTATCGCCTTTAGCAATATCCACAGGTAGTTTTCTGGTAATTATGGTTCCGTCTTTTTTAATTTTAGTGTCCACCGGATTTTTTAGTCAGGAGATTATTTCTTCACCAAAAACCATGACATCTATAGGCTTTGTAACCATACTTGCCGTTTTTGGTTCTGCTTTGGCATTGCTTATTTTTAATAAATTGATTCAAATCAGCACTCCTGTTTTTTCAACCTCTGTTACTTATACGATTCCAGTTGTAGCCTTGCTTTGGGGAGTTTTAGACGGAGAAAAATTTAATGTTTTTCAAGGGTTGGCAACTTTGGTAATTTTGTTTGGGGTAATTTTAGCTAATAGAAAAGACCGAAAGAAACAAATAGCAACCTAATACAATAAATAGTAATTTATTTTTTAACAAAAAAAATCGCCTTGTTATTTTGGTACTAGTTTAATAACAAGGCGATTTGTATTTAAGGTGTTTTTTAGTGTTTAGTTAAAATCTTCTTCAGTAACACCTTCATTTATTTTTATATCGGCAACTTCAAATTTAAGCTCTTGGGGTCCTGCAGCTACACCAATAGTGTGTGGAAATTTAATGCCTCCTACTTCTTTATATTCGCCATAATTTATTGCAGTTCGCATTTCTGTTCCGTTTATTTCTTGTATGGTTTCGGTTTTTAGTTTTAATCCGGTTTGCATATCATAGTATCCAAAGCTTTTATCGGTAAAAGCAATTACATAAGCATTAACACCATTTACATTTTCTACTCCTTTTAATGTGGCACCTTTAGCATTTAGTTCGGGAAATGGAACTGCACTGGTTTTTGAAGATTCTACTTGTTCTGCTGTGAAATCTATTTTTTGTCCTTGCGCCATTGTATAGCCGGTTTGACCATTAAAAATGGTTTTTTGCATAGCCATTCCGCCCATTAAAATTGCTAAGGAGTTTTTATTGGAATTTGTTGATTTTAATTCCATTCTTAACTGCATGCCTTGCATTTCGGCATTTGCAGAAGTAAATAAGGTGTTTACCCCTTCTAACTTGCTTTTTCCACCTATGGCATTGATGTAGTTATTTAAAACAGTTTCTGCGGTTATAGAAGCGTCTATTTCTATGTTATAGTTTGGCTCTTTTGTTGGATTTCCGTAGATGTCAAAATAAAAAACCGGGATTAATTTTCCATCGGTATTTTTAATATTTTTCAATCCTTCTAAAATTTCAGATCCTTTTCCGGTTACTACAATACGTAAATTATCGGCTAAATAATATTTTTTAGCAACACGTTGTACATCCGCTTCGGTTACGGCATTTATTTTGCGAAGGTAATTTTCATAAAAATCTTTTGGAAGCTTTTGCGTTTCTATGTTTAATGCATAGTTGGCTACTGTTTCCGGCCGCTCTAAAGCTAATACAAAATCGCCTGTATATTTAGCTTTTGCATTGTGGAGTTGTTCTGGAGTTACTTTGTGGTCTCTAATAAAACGAATTTCTTTAAGCATTTCAACCACCGAACTATCAGTAACAGCATTTCTTACACTTGTGGACGCACTAAATCGAGTAACGTCTTTACCGGCTCCGGTAGAGGAGCGAGCACCATAGGTATATCCTTTAGCTTCGCGTAGATTCATATTCAACAAACTGTTAAAATCACCGCCCAAAATTCGATTAGCAATAAGTACCGCATAATAATCTGTATCGCTCATTTTTAAATTTACCACATTTTCGACCACAATTTCTGATTGCACGGCATTAGGCATGTCTATAAAGTTGATTTGGGTAAATTGTACATCTTTTGGCGCAGAATAGTCCACCCTAGGAACGGTTTTTCCAGTCCATTTTGAAAAATGAAGATTTGCCAAAGATTGAACTTCACTAGTATTTGCATCACCTATTACAATTAAATAAGCATTTGCAGGCGAAAAGAAATTATCATAATAATTTTTTACATCTTGGAACGTGATTCTTCGTACACTTTCTTCGGTTACAAACTCTCCTTTTGGGTGGGTTTTTCCGTAAACTAATGCAGTAGCAACTTGACGAGAAACTGTGGAGACGTCGGTTTTATTATTTTTAAGAGACTCTAAAAGTTTGTCCTTTTCTTTTTGAAATTCCTCCTCTGTCAATAATGGATTAATTGCCGCATCTGCCATCAGTTCAAATACTCTGCTAAAATATTTTGACAAAGAACTAGCAAAAGCACTTTGAGAGCCAAAATTTACAGAAGCTCCAAGAAAATCAATTTCTTCATTAAATTTATCTTTAGGAATAGAGGTAGTGCCATTTCCTAACATGGCCGCCAACAAACTTTCAACTCCCACCTTATCACCTGCTGCATAAAGTGGGTTATCAATAAGCATTTGAATGCGTACTCTGGGTAGCTTGGTATTTCGTACCACCATCACTTTTAGTCCGTTATCTAAATTAAAAATTTGTGGTTCACTAAGATTTATAGTTGGTGCAGGTCCGGGAACCGGGCGTTTAGATCGGTCAATTTGTGCTGTGACGATAGTTGCAATAAAGAAACACAAGCATAAGGATATTATATATTTTTTCATAAAAATAATTTTTTATTGTTCTGATTTTGGTAGGTATTCTAAACGCAATCTTTGGTTAGCATTCAAGTATTTTCTTGCTGCTTCGCGAATTTCTTCACGGGTAATAGATCGGTAAATGTCAATTTCATTGTTTATTAAATTAATATCGCCGTATAGCATTTGAAAAGTGGCTAAAGATCCTGCAATACCAGCTATACTTGCGTTAGCATTAACAAAATTGTTTTCAAATACATTTTGTAATTTTTCATATTCTCGTTCAGAAATTAATTCGGTTTGAATTTTTACAATTTCTTCGTCAATTTCATTCGTAAGGTCCTGTAATGAAGTGTTATTTAATGGAAGCGCAAATGTCAAATACATGCCATAATCCTGTTGACTAACATTAAAGGCCGAAATTTGTAATGCCATTTTTTTGTCGTCAACTAATTTTTTATAAAGTCTAGAGCTTTTTCCATCGCTTAAAATAGTAGAAATCATGTCTAATATACGAGCATCTCTGGTATTCATAGCCGGTGTTCTGTAGGCGTGAACGATTGCGGGTATTTGTATATTAGGGTCATAAGCCACAGCATCAATCTGTTTGGTTATTGGATCTTCTTGAATAGCAACCCTGGCAATATCTTCGCCTCTTGGAATGCTTCCAAAATAATCTTTTATCATTTTCATTACTTTCGGTTTATTTATGTCTCCGGCAACAACTAATGTAGCATTGTTTGGCACATAAAATTTTTCATTGAAAGCTAAAAATTCATCAAGAGTAGCAGCGTCTAAGTGTTCCATGTCTCCAATGGTTGACCAGCGATACGGGTGTTTTTTAAACATATTTTTTTTAACCTCAGCAAATAAATTTCCGTAGGGTTGGTTATCTACTCTTAGACGTTTTTCTTCTTTAACCACCTCATTTTGAGTGTCCACCCCAATTTGATTGATTACCGGATGTAGTAAACGTTCGCTTTCCATCCATAAACCAAGTTCTACCGCATTTGATGGAAATATTTCGTAGTAATACGTTCGGTCATCATTTGTGTTAGCGTTATTGCTCCCTCCATTAGAGGAAACAATTTTAAACCATTCGCCACGCTCAATATTTTTAGTGCCTTCAAAGAGTAAATGTTCAAAAAAGTGAGCAAAACCTGTTCTTTTCGGATTTTCATCTTTTGCACCAACTTGATACATAACAGAGGTTATCACGATAGGCGATGTGTCATCTTGGTGTAAAATTACATGAAGACCATTGTCAAGGGTGTATTCTTCAAAGTCTACTTCTTGTGCTTGACTTATAGAAAATGCCAATAACAAAGTAGCAAGGGTAAAAATTGTTTTTTTCATACGATGTTTTTTTTGTTTACTTTTTAAACTGCTCTATTTGTTGTTGTTTTTTTAAAATTGTTACGACTATTAAAAAACAAATTTAACTATTTAACGCACGACAACCTATTTCAATAAATAAAATTAACATTACCTTTAGACCTATATAATTAAAAAAATCGAAATTAGTTTTATAAATACAAAAAAAATATATTATGGCTAAATTATATTTTAAGTATGGAGCAGGGATAGCTACTTTTTTAATCCTATATTTTTTGGCATTAAAAATTGTTGGATTACATATTTATCCTGTTTTAAGTGCCTTTAACGGTATTATAATTGGAGGCGGTATTTTTATTGCAATTTCTAATTATAAGGGTAGCCACAAACATTTTAAGTATGAAAAAGGATTTCAGGTAGGTTTATATAGTGGTTCATTTGGGTCTTTTTTGTTTACTTTATTTATGGCAATATATATTTACCATTTGGATGAGAATTTTGCAGTGCAAATTTTAGGCAATTGGGAATCCAATTATAATTATCCATCCTTATTAATTTTTACTATTTTAATAATGGGTTTAGCAACCAGCTTTATTTTAACCCTAGCCTTTATGCAACTATTAAAAGAATCTTGGAATACTACTCATAAAAAAGACGACAATATCTAAAAGTGCTATAAAAAGTGTTTGTTATTTAATAAATTCAATGTATATTTGCGCCCGCATTGGCTAAAAGTACAGTGCCTTAACAAAAATAATAAAATAAATAATACGCTATGTACGCAATTGTAGAGATAGCAGGGCAGCAATTTAAAATTGCAAAAGACCAAAAAGTATTTGTACACCGTTTATCTGACGATGAAGGAGCCAAAGTTTCTTTTGACAGAGTTCTTCTTATTGAAGATGGTGGTGCAATCACTTTAGGCGCCCCAGCTATAGAAGGTGCTTTAGTTCAAGCCACTGTAACCAGACATTTAAAAGGAGATAAAGTAATCGTTTTCAAAAAGAAAAGACGTAAAGGGTACCAAAAGAAAAATGGGCACCGTCAATATTTTTCTGAAATTGTAATTAACAGCATTGTTGCCTCAGGAGTAAAAAAAGAAACACCTAAAAAAGAGGAAGTTAAAGCTGCTCCTTTAGTTGAAAAAAAATCTGTTTTAAAAGTAGAGTCTAAAACATTAGATTTATCCGGAAAAACAGTTGCTGAGTTAAGAGAAATAGCTAAAGAAAGAGGACTTGAGGGTTACTCTTCATTGAAGAAAGCAGAATTAATTGAAGCTTTAAGTTAATTGATTTTTAAAAAGTAAAACAAAAATACAATGGCACATAAAAAAGGAGTTGGTAGTTCTAAAAACGGTAGAGATTCTGAATCAAAACGCTTAGGTGTTAAGATTTTTGGGGGTCAAGCTGCTACTGCAGGAAATATCATCATTAGACAAAGAGGTTATACACACAATCCCGGCGAAAATGTGTATTCCGGAAAAGACCATACCCTTCACGCGAAAGTGGATGGATTAGTAAAATTTACTAAAAAGAGAGATAATAAATCGTACGTTTCTATAGTACCTTTTGAAGCATAATTGCTCTTATTTAACTTTATTTAAAGCCTTTTCATATAATTGAAAAGGCTTTTTTATGCTAATAAAATATTTTTTATTTTTATAAATGCAATACTGTTTTTTTGTACTTTAGATTTCTAACAAATACAAATTAAAATTATGAAAAAACTTTTTTTATGTACAGTACTTTCTAGTACTATTCTTTTTACCAGCTGTCTAGGCTCTTTTAGCGCCTTTAATAATTTAAAAGATTGGAATATGGAACTTTCTGACAGTAAGTTTGTAAACAATCTTGTATTTTGGGCATTAAACATTGTTCCTGTTTACGGTCTTTTCTTTTTAGGCGATGCTATCATCTTTAATGTTATTGAATTTTGGTCGGGTTCCAATCCAATAGCAATGAATGAAGGGGATATGGAAACTCAAATAGTAGAACGTGATGGCAATAAATACCAAATGATTGCTACCAAAAACCGTATGCAAATTTCTGTTATCGAAGGGGTAGATCAAGGACAAAAAGTGGATTTAGTGTACAAACCTTCTGAAAAATCTTGGAATGCAGTTAAACAAAATGGCGAAATAATTAAGCTTTCTTCTATGAAAGAGGGTCTTTATATTGTTTATATGCCTGATGGTCAAGAAGTAAAAATTAATCCAGCCACAACTCGCGAGGAAGGATTAGCTTTAATTAATCAACAAGTGTATAACTATACTGATTGTATGCTTGCAGTACAGTAATTCAAAAAATTTGACTCAAGAAAACCCTTGTCATAATGTGGCAAGGGTTTTTTTGTTTCAAAATTGTGTATGGTAAAATATTTATCCACACAATTAATATCTGTAATATTCTGGTTTAAAGGGACCAGCAACAGTTACGCCAATGTAAGCAGCTTGCTCTTCTGTTAATTTTTCTAATTCTACACCAATACGCTCTAAATGTAATCTGGCAACTTTTTCATCTAAATGTTTAGGCAACATGTACACATCATTTTCGTAATGTGCACTGTTTTTCCAAAGTTCAATTTGTGCCAATGTTTGATTAGTAAAGGAGTTACTCATTACAAAACTTGGATGGCCGGTTGCACAACCTAAGTTAACTAAACGACCTTCAGCAAGAACAACGATATCTTTTCCATCTATAGTATATTTATCTACTTGAGGTTTGATTTCGTCTTTCGTATTTCCGTAGTTTTTATTTAACCAGGCCATGTCTATTTCGTTATCAAAATGCCCAATATTACAAACGATTACTTTATCGCGCATCGCTCTAAAATGACGCTCTTTAATAATATCTTTATTTCCGGTAGCAGTACAAACAATATCAGCATTTCCAATGACTGTGTCTAATTTTTTCACTTCAAAACCATCCATAGCGGCTTGAAGTGCACAAATTGGATCAATTTCAGTAACGGTTACGATTGAGCCCGCTCCTTTGAAAGATGCGGCAGTTCCTTTACCTACATCACCATAACCACAAACTACTACACGTTTTCCGGCAAGCATGGTGTCTGTTGCACGGCGCACAGCATCTACAGCACTTTCTCTACAGCCGTATTTGTTGTCAAATTTTGATTTGGTAACGCTATCGTTTACATTTATGGCAGGCATGGTAAGAGTGCCATTTTTTACTCGTTCATATAAACGGTGAACTCCGGTTGTGGTTTCTTCTGAAAGACCTTTTATTCCTGAAGCTAATTCTGGATACCTGTCTAAAACCATATTGGTTAAATCGCCACCATCATCTAAAATCATATTTAGCGGTTTTCGGTCTTCACCAAAAAACAAGGTTTGTTCTATGCACCAGTTAAACTCTTCTTCGCTCATGCCTTTCCAAGCATATACAGAAATTCCTGATTTTGCAATAGCAGCCGCTGCTTGATCCTGAGTAGAAAATATATTACAAGAACTCCAAGTAACTTCTGCACCAAGAGCTGTTAAGGTTTCAATTAATACGGCAGTTTGAATAGTCATATGTAAACATCCTGCTATACGAGCTCCTTTTAAAGGTTGTTCGTTTTTATATTCTTCTCTCAAAGACATTAGACCCGGCATTTCAGATTCCGCCAACTCAATTTCTTTTCTCCCCCAAGCAGCAAGAGAAATATCTTTTACTTTATACGCCACGAAAGGCACTGATTTTGTAGTCATAGTATTATATTTGTATTTAGCAATTTTTTTGAAGTACAAAAATACATAATATCTAATAAATCTCATGCCTCTTTACAAAACAATAACAGTAAACCCTAATACGAAAGTTCTTATATGGAAGATTGAAGAATCGTATGAAGAATTATCTCAAGGAATTACTCTAACCGATAGTTGCCAAACTCGTGTAAAAGGAATGCTGTCTGATTTGCACCGTCGGGGTTTTATGAGCGTTAGGCATCTTCTAGCCGAAATGGGCTATACCGATGACGACTTGTTTTATGATGAAAATGGCAAACCCAATTTAAAAGATGGAAGATGTATTTCTATAACCCATTCTTATACTTTTTCAGGAATAATAATAAGTGATACAGAAGTAGGCATTGATATTGAATTGCAAAGAGATAAAATTTTAAAAATTGCGAATAAATTTACCCCTCTTAAAGAATATAGAACGTTAGCAAATGATGAAGCCGTAATTCGAAAACTTACTATTGTTTGGGGAGCTAAAGAATCATTATATAAACTGTATGCAAAAAAAGGAGTAAGTTTTTTACATCATATTGATATTAAAGATTTTCCTTTTGATGCCGGTGAATCTACAGGTGACGTAATTTTTAACGGAAAAATTAGCACTTATAAATTACATTTTTTTGAATTTGAAGGGTTTACTTGTGTGTATGCCCTAGAACAATCAATTATAAAAAAATAGAAAAAAACGTCTATTAATGAATTCTATTTACGAAAACATACTTCAAGATATTTCAAACAGAAAACAACTTCTAGCCGTTTTAATTGACCCCGAAACTTTTCAAATAGAAAATGGTTCCCTTTTTTTAAAATCCCTTCCGCAGCAAGTAACTCATTTATTTGTAGGGGGAAGTACTTCCGAAAACAATAAAACCTCCGATACAATTCAATGCCTAAAAAAATGTAGCAAACTGCCATTAATTTTATTTCCAGGTGATGCCAAACAAATTACAAGCACCGCCAATGCCATATTGTTTTTGTCGTTATTGTCAGGAAGAAACCCCGAATATTTAATAGAACAACACCTTAAAGCAGTACCAATATTAAAAAATACCCATATAGAAATCATCCCAACAGGATATATTTTGATTGATGGTGGAAAAGAAAGTGCTGTAGAACGCGTAAGTAAAACCAAACCAATTGCTCAAAATCAAATAAAGAAAATTATAAATACTGCTCTAGCTGGGCAATATTTAGGAAAAAAACTCATTTACCTAGAAGCCGGAAGTGGTGCCTTACATAGGGTAAACAATAAAATAATTTCTGAAGTCAAAAAGGCAGTACAAATTCCTTTACTTGTAGGTGGAGGTATTACATCGGCTAAAGAACTGCAAGAGGTTTTTAACGCAGGTGCCGACATGGTTGTGATTGGCACAGCCTTTGAAACACAAACATTTGAAATGTAATTTATGATGACCAAGACACTCTTTTTTGCCTTCCTTATTACCCAGTCTTTTGTTGGTCAAAACATTCATTTTGTGGATGCTGAGTCTATGGAACCGGTGTCTTTTGCCTCCATTTCTTTTGGCAATGGATTAGGAAGTTTTGCCGATGCAAATGGCATTTTTTTGTTTGAAAAAAAAAAATATGAAGATGTCGATTCGCTTTTTGTTTCCTCTATGGGTTATAAAGATTTGCATATAGCAACAAATCAGTTACTTGAAATCTATACAATGACTTTAGAAATAGATCAACTACAAGAAGTTGTGTTGATTACTGCAAAACAAGGAAAATATAAAAATAAAGAAATTAAACCTATTGCTCATTCTAATTATTTTCACTCTTGGTTGCCAACCGTGGAAAGTGAAGTAGCCGTGCTATTCAACAAAATCGATAACCAATCTACAAAAATAGCAACCTTGTTGTTTCCCATAAATATTGAGGAATCGGTTGGGGGGAAATCTTCAAAAACTAGAGACTTTTCCACCATGTTAAGAGCGAAGTTTTATGAAAACAAAAACGGTTTTCCGGGCAATGAAATAAATTATGGCAATGTGGTATTTGTTATATCCGAAAAGGACAATAAAGAACTATTTGAATTGGATGTATCCGAAAGAAATATCTTTATTCCGCAAAATGGTTTGTTTGTTTCCCTTCAGGTTTTGGGCACTACTGATAATAAGGGGGTTCTTTTACAAACTAAAAAGTACAATGAAATAAAAACGCCTCGTGGCATACAAAAAGTGTCCATCACTTTTAGACCGCTTCTTCCTTTCACAAATGTTATTCCAGGCGAAAAAACTTTTGTGCGACGCATTTTTTTTAACGACAGGAAATGGCAAACCTTCAATTTAAAATACAATCCAAATTCTGAATTAATAGGTAAAGGATATAACAATTATGGAATGGGAGCTAAATTACACGTCTATGAAAACGATTAGTTATACCCCTTGTTAACCCATACTCAATCACTTTTTTAAAAATGCAAATATCTGTTGAAATAACTTTATCGCCGCTGCAAGATACTTTTGAACAGCCCATAATAGATTTTATTATAAAATTGAGAAATTCCGGTTTGAAAGTTATAGAAAATCCATTAAGCACGCAAATATATGGCGATTATGACACCGTAATGGATGTACTGCATCTAGAAATAAAAATAGCTTTAGAGGCCATTGAAAGAGGCGTGCTTTTCATAAAAATAGTAAAATCAAATCGAAGTGACTATGTCCCACATTTTTGATTTACTTTTTAGTCAGTACAGCGGCTATTCCAATACAAACATCGCTCTGGAAATTATTGCAGTAATTTTTGGGTTATTATCCGTTTGGTATGCAAAAAAAGATTCTATTCTAGTGTTTCCCACAGGAATTGTAAGCACCATTATCTTTGTTTATTTATTATACAAATGGGAGTTAATAGGCGATATGATGATTAATGCCTATTATTTTTTGATGAGCATGTACGGCTGGTATCTTTGGACACGAAAAATTGACAAAACCCATTTTATACCTATAACCAAAACAACGATTCAAGAAAAAAGGACTGCAATTATTATTTTTGTTTTGACCCTGTTTTTTGTTTTTGTAGTGTATCAAATTTTTGATAAATGGAATAGTTGGGTAGCCTATGTAGATACTATTACCACAGCAATATTTTTTGTAGGAATGTGGTTAATGGCAAAAAAGAAACTAGAAAACTGGATTTTCTGGATTATAGGCGATATAATTTCGGTCCCGTTATATTTGTATAAAGGATATACCTTTACAAGCTTTCAATATTTAATTTTTACAATCATTGCAATATACGGTTATCTGGCATGGAGAAAAACCTTAAACAAACCCAAAACAATTCTAACCTGATTAAAGTTGTGCTTTTTGGCCCTGAATCTACTGGAAAAACAACACTTGCCCAGGCATTAGCTAAGCATTACAAAACCCATTGGGTTCCTGAATATATGCGAGAATTTTTGCAGCAAAAATGGAATTTAAAAAAGCAAAAATGTACAAAAGAGGACTTATTGCCCATTGCCTTAGGGCAAATGAATTTAGAAAATGAACTAGCAAATGATGCTAATAAACTTTTATTTTGTGATACAGATTTACTGGAATTAAAAGTGTATTCTGAAGTTTATTATGAAGGGTTTTGCCCACCTGAAATTGAAAAAGCAGCAGTACAAAATCAATACGATTTTTATTTTTTAATGTATATTGACACCATTTGGGAAGAAGACGATTTACGCGATAAGCCGGGAGAGCGTGATGCACTCTTTTATGTTTTTGAAAAGGCTCTTAAAAAAGCGAAAAGACCTTATACTATTTTGAAAGGAAATAAAGAAAATCGAATTAAAGAAGCAATTCAACTAGTTGATGATTTAGTAAAAAATGAAAAAATTCACTAAAAAGGAAATACAACAAATACAAGCGCACGGACTTACGGTGTCGCAAATAGAAAGGCAATTACAATTGTTTGAAGAAGGAATTCCTTTTACAAATATAATAACAGCAGCTACACAAAATAATGGTATTGAAGTGCTAAATACCTTTGAAAAGGAAAAATTAATTGCTTTATATGAAAAGGAAAAAGAAACATTAGCCATTGTAAAGTTTGTTCCCGCTTCGGGTGCTGCAACACGGATGTTTCAAAGTTTGCATCTTTTTTTAGAAGAATTTAATCCGGAAGAGGATTCTTTAAACACGTATTTAAAAATCCCTACTTCTGAAGATATAAAAACTTTCATCAAAGGGCTTTCTCATTTTCCATTCCTAAAAATACTTCGCAAAAAAATACAACAATTATATCCCGACTATAAATTTTATACCAAAGAAAAAAGAACCTATCTTTTAATAAAAACACTGCTAGAAAAGGATGGATTAAACTATAGTAATTTACCCAAAGGCTTGCTTTACTTTCATAAATATGCAAAAAATATTGCAACTGCTTTTGAGGAACAACTTTTAGAATCTGCCTATTATGCGTCTGTTAAAAACCAATGTTTTTTGCATTTTACTTTTTCAAAAAACCATGTAGAGGGGTTTAAAAAAGAGTTTGATAGAGTACAAAATAAATTAGAACGCAAAACAAAATGTAAATTTCATATTTCCTATTCCTTTCAAAAAGAAGCAACAGATACCATTTCGGTAACTCCTAAAAACGCACTTTTTAAGGACCAAGACAATAATTTACACTTCCGACCTTCCGGACATGGTGCGCTTATTGAAAATTTAAATGAAATAGATGCAGATATTATTTTTATAAAAAACATTGATAATGTAGTGGTAGAAAGCGCAATGGAAAACCTAGCTAAATATAAAAAGATTTTAGCAGGAAAGCTATTACAACTGCAACATAAAATATTTAAATATTTAAGGTTATTAGATAAACCACAAATTTCACAAGAAATTTTAAAAGAAATAAAGGGGTTTTTAATGGCAGAATTAAACATAAAAAACCCCCCAAGTTTAAAGGAAGAAATAAACCATGTTTTAAACAAACCTATTCGCATATGTGGGATGGTAAAAAATACAGGAGATCCGGGAGGAGGCCCTTTTTGGGTAAAGGATACTAAGGAAAACATCACTCTTCAAATTGTAGAAATGTCACAAATAGACACTTCCAATGAACACCAAAAAAATCTATTACAAGAAGCAACACATTTTAATCCGGTGGATTTAGTTTGTGGAGTGCGCAATTACAAAGGAGAAAAGTTTGATTTAAAAATGTATGTAAATCCCAATTCAGGGTTTATCTCTACAAAGTCATTTCAAGGAAAACCCATCAAAGCACTTGAACTTCCGGGCTTATGGAATGGAGCGATGGCTGGCTGGAATACTATATTTGTTGAAGTGCCACTTCACACCTTTAACCCGGTGAAAACAGTGAATGATCTTTTAAAAGAAAGTCACCAAAATATCTAAGAAATGCATGAAGAGGAACTTATAAAAGAATTAAACTTTAAAGCCACACGCAGCAGTGGTGCAGGTGGGCAACATGTAAACAAGGTGTCTTCAAAAATGGAATTGACGTTTGATTTGCACAATTCCAAAGCCCTTTCTGATTTTGAAAAGGAACGACTTTACATAAAATTAGCAACAAAATTAACTAAAGAAGGCATTCTTCAACTAAGTAGCAGTGAAAGCAGAAGCCAGCATAAAAACAAAACCATAGTAATAGAAAGGTTTTTAGAAGTACTTAAAACCAATCTTCGTGTTCAGAAACCCAGAAAAAAAACCAAACCCGGAAAAGGAGCCATTGAAAAAAGATTAACTTCAAAAAAGAATAAAGCCTTAAAAAAAGCAAACAGAAAACCACCAAAAAATGAAATATAATGTATAACTTTGTCCCATCTCAAAGGGGTGCTGATAAGAGTGGTGAGTTTTTAGTTATTAGAGGTGAGTTGACATACAACTTTTAACCAAAAACCAATCACAATATCGGCTGAGATTATACCCAATGAACCTGGGCGGGTAATGCTGCCAAGGGACAGAAGCAAAATGCTTCAACTGTGTGTGAGCCCCCTTAATAATTCGACTCGAGCGTTTTATTTAGGGTTTTTTTATGCAGTTTATCAACCATTTTTAACCAAAGAATAATTGCCCCTTTTATTCGTAATAAATCTTTTACGAATGAAAACTTTATTCACATGCCTGTGCAGGCAGGCGCCTTATCAACAAATTTTCTGTCTTCAAATCAGAAAGTTTATTTTTATCACTTATTTGACTTTTCTAACTATTAGCCCACTTCTTGCTCAGCAAGAAAACGACACCCTAGTCAAAACCGAAATACTGGATGAAGTACTGGTAAGATCTATAAGAGTCCAGGCCAACTCCCCCATTACACATTCAAACGTCAACAAAGAGGATTTAGAAAAACGCAACTTAGGACTAGACATTCCCATTTTGCTTAATTATCTACCCTCTGTGGTAAGTACTAGTGATGCTGGTGCCGGTGTGGGCTATACTTACATTCGTGTACGCGGTAGTGATGCTTCACGTGTAAATGTAACTCTTAACGGAATTCCATTCAACGATTCTGAAAGTCAGGGCACCTTTTGGGTCAATTTGCCCGATTTTGTTTCTTCCATCGAGAACCTCCAATTGCAGCGCGGCGTGGGAAGCTCTACCAATGGCTCAGGAGCTTTTGGAGCCAGTTTGAACTTGTTGACCGATGCGGTTTCTAAAGAAGCAGGGGGTGAAATTTCAAACAGCTTCGGAAGCTTTAACACCCGAAGGCACAACGTCAAATTCACAACAGGATTACTCAATGACCATATCGAAATCGCCGGAAGGCTTTCTACTATCGCTTCTGATGGGTACATAGACCGGGCATCTTCTGACCTGAAATCTTATTTCCTTCAAAGTTCCTATGTGGGTGATAACACCCTGATTAAAGCCATCGCATTTGGCGGTCACGAGGTAACTTATCAAAGCTGGTTTGGTTTGGATGCCGAAACCCTAAAGGAAGACAGAACCTTCAACCCTGCTGGAATGTATTTTGACGCCAATGGAAACATGAAATTTTACGATAATGAAGTGGACAACTACAAGCAAGACCACTACCAACTCCACTGGAACCAACGCTGGACCAATTTCTGGTCAACAAATATTGGCATGAATTATACCTACGGAAGAGGCTTTTTTGAACAATTTCGTGAAGATGACGATTTTTCAATCTATGGATTGGAGCCCATTCAAGTAGAAGGTGAATTTATTGAAGAAATGGACCTCATCCGTCGACGCTGGCTGGACAATAATTTTTATGTTATCAATGCCAATGCAACCTACAAAAAAAACAATCTTGAAATGACTTCCGGACTTTTTTACAGCTTATATGAAGGTGATCATTTTGGCGAAATCATCTGGGCACAGTTTGCTGCAGGCACTGAAATAAGAGACATGTATTACTTCAGCGATGCATCCAAACGCGAATTTACCATGTTCTCAAAAGCCACTTACAAAATCAATGACCAATGGCAAGCATACGGCGATTTGCAGGGAAGGTTTATCAATTACCAAACCGGTGGGGTTACTTCAGATATTGTTGCCATAAATGTAAACGAAAGCTATAGTTTCTTCAACCCAAAAGCGGGTTTGAGCTATACCTTAAACAACTACAATCAGTTCTATTTGTCTTACGGAAGAGCACACCGCGAACCCACACGAAACGATTTTGAGGAAGGCATTAACACCCCTGAAATTCTGGACGATTTTGAATTGGGCTGGCGATTTTCCTCAGAAAGAATCAACGTAAACACCAACCTGTTTTATATGGATTTCAAAGACCAATTGGTGCTTTCGGGCGAGTTAAACGATGTGGGGGCTCCATTGCGCACCACAAGTGGCGAAAGTTACCGAATGGGAATTGAAGTAGAGGCAGACATTCGCCTTACCAATCAATTACGCTGGATGCCCAATGTGGCATTGAGCCAAAACAAAAACCGAAATTTTGTTGCATCAATTGATGGCGAACTCCTTAATCTGGGCACGACTAACATTTCGTTTTCACCTGATGTAGTGGCAAACAGTATGATTGTTTACCAACCTTTTAAAAACTTTCAAGTGGGCTGGATGTCTAAATTTGTTGGAGACCAATTTATGGGAAATATTGACAGCGCAACCTCTAAACTAGACTCTTTTTTTATAAACGATTTAAATATTGTGTATGAGTTAAAGGAACTTCCGTTTTTTTCCTCGATGCTATTTACCGGTTTAGTAAACAATATTTTTAATGTGAAATATGTTTCAAACGGATACTTTTTTACTTATGACGACGATTTTAGCACTCCGGGGGTTATAACTACCATAGAAGGAGCAGGATATTATCCACAAGCAGGAATACATTTTTTGGCAGGAATTACGTTGAAGTTTTAATCTTATAATGCCGCCTTATAATTTAGGCTAGACACATTTTTAATTGCTTATTCTAATAACATTTCCTGTGCGCACGGCGTTATAACGTTGCATCGGAAATAAATTAGGATCAACGCGGTGTTGTCCGGTTATTATATTGTAAGTATTAGAATCTGTAGTACAAGGACAAGAAGCTTCAATGCCACTTATTTCCATTCTTGAGCAATCGTTTGGTGCATGATTGGGGTCAGAAAGTTCAAATGCGGTGTATTGTGTATTGTCAATATTATACACCACTATGCCTTTAATGCCTTGCGCGTTAATTATAATACTACTTCCCGGAAAGTTGAGCTGATTGAATTCCGGCAAGCTCAAGTTTAATTGCAAATCCACTAAAGGATTAATTAAAAAAGGATTGTTCCGGTTTATGGTATCATTTTTTGAACAAGAAATAAGTACTATTGCTAAAAGAAATGCGAGGCTGTTATTTTTCATAAAAAATTTATTAAGGAGAGCAATTTACGACAAAAAAGTGTTCTTTTATAAAGCAAAATTTTTTGTAACTGATAAATTCAATTCAAAGAAATCCCTTTTTGTTTTGTTTAAGCCTTTTCTGAGAAATAGAATAGTAAACTTTTAAAATTGCGTATTTGCTACCTATTTATATAGATTCTGCATAAGTTATGGTGTATCCTATTTTTTTTAGTATCTTTGAATCAAGAATCCCGTCTCGAATGGGATTCTTTCTATTTATATAAACGATGAAGTTATGAGTAAAGTATCTTATTACACCGCAGATGGGCTAAAAAAATTGAGAGATGAGTTAGATTATCTTAGAGACGTAGAGCGCCCTAAAGCCTCGCAGGCAATTGCCGAGGCAAGAGATAAAGGAGATCTTTCGGAAAATGCTGAATATGACGCAGCAAAAGAAGCACAAGGCATGTTAGAGATGCGTATTTCTAAGATGGAAGAAGTGCTTTCCAATGCAAGACTTATTGATGAGTCACAATTAGATTTTTCTAAAGTGTTAGTGCATTCCGTAGTAAAATTAAAAAACCCAACCAATGGCATGGAAATGACCTATAAACTGGTGGCTCAAAGTGAAGCAGATTTAAAAGCCGGCAGAATATCTGTTGACTCTCCTATTGGAAAAGGACTACTTGGAAAAAAAGTAGGCGATACAGCAGAAATACAAGTGCCTAATGGAACCGTAAAATTTGAAATATTAGAAATATCAAGAGATTAATTTTTAAGTAGTAAGAAGTGAAAGGCGGCAAGTTTAAAATGCAATAACAAATGCGCATTTTAAACTTTTCGCTTTTTTCCTTTTTATTTTTTGTAATTTTATGTTTTAAGAAAAACAACGTCAAATGCCAACTATATTTACAAAAATAATTCAAGGAGAAATACCCGCATACAAAATTGCAGAGGATTCAAATTTTATAGCCTTTCTGGATATAAACCCAAATACAAAAGGACATACTTTATGTGTTCCTAAAAAAGAAGTCAACAAACTTTTTGATCTGGATGAAGGCACCTATAATGGCTTGATGCAATTTTCAAGAAAAGTTGCCATTGCTATTGAAAAAGTAGTGCCTTGTAAACGAATAGGGGTTGCTGTAATTGGTTTAGAAGTGCCACATGTGCACGTACATCTAATTCCTTTAAACAAGATGAGCGATATGGATTTTTCAAAAAAAGTAACGCTTAGTCCGGAAGAGTTTTCTACTTTGGCAAACCAAATTAAAGCACAACTTTAGTGAAACATTTAGAGGTTACTATTAAAATAGACTGGAGTGATTTAGACGTTTATGAACACGTAAATAATGTAAGCATTATTCGTTATCTACAAACTGCAAGAGTAAATTTTTGGGAACTTTCCGGTTTGTATGAAAGTTATAAAAAAACCAACAGAGGACCTATGTTAGTCTCTACAACTTGCAACTTTAAAAAATCTATTTTTTATCCCGGAACTATTCTTATAAAATCCAGAGTTGCCTATATTAAAAATTCCAGTTTTGCCATAGAGCATATTATATTAAATGCCGAAGGAGTTGTTTTTGTTCAAGCTAAAGATGTAGCGGTTTGTTTTGATTTTAACACCCAAAAAACTTTTGCTGTCCCTCAGGAAATTAGAGCATTTATGGAAAATTATTCCAGTAATTTCAACGAAATTTGAAAGATTGTTCCTGTCCCAATTTCTGATTGTTTTACTTTTATTTTCCCTTGATGGTAATCTTCAATAATTCTTCTAGTTAAGGACAATCCAAGACCCCATCCTCTTTTTTTTGTGGTAAAACCGGGTTTAAATATTTTATTAAAATCTCCTTTTGGAATACCTTTTCCGGTGTCTGAAACTAAAATATGGACAAATTTTGTGTTTTTTTCTAATCGAATGATGATCTTTCCTTTTCCTTTCATGGCATCAATTGCATTTTTTACTAAATTCTCAATTGCCCAACTGTAAAGCTGTTTGTTTAAAGACACGTAAATAGGGTCATCCGGAATTTGCAATTCAAATTCAATCAGTTTTGAACTTCTAGCTTTTAAGTAATCAAAGGATTTTATGGTTTCAGCAACCACATCTTTTTTCGTCAAATCAGGCATAGAGCCTACTTTTGAAAATCGGTCCGTAATGGTTTGGAGTCTGAAAATATCTTTTTCAATCTCACTAATATATTCCGGATTTAGATGTTCAGAGCGAAGAATTTCTGTCCAGCCTATTAAAGAAGATAAGGGAGTGCCTATTTGATGTGCGGTTTCTTTAGCCATACCTGCCCATAATTTATTTTGTTCGGAGGCTTTTCTGGTTTTAAAGAAAAAATAAACAAGAGCTACAAAGAGCAATATGATAAGCATAATTGCAGCAGGATAATATTTAAGTTTGTTAATAATACTAGAGTTTCCGTAATAAATAGTAGAAAATATTTCCCCTTTATACGAAACATCTATAGGGGTATATTGGTTTTTAAATTTTTCAATAAGAGCTTGGGTTTGTTCTTCCGTTTTTACCTTTTCTTCATCAATATTTCTAATGTCATATTTAAGCGTCCAATCGGTATCTAACGTATTTTCTTCACCATAACTATACAAAATCATCGGTGTTGTGGTGTTGCTTTTTATAACATTTAAAGGAAGTTGGCTAAGGTTGTTTTCTAAATTTTCTTCTTGAAGCAGCTCCTCAAAAGCAGATGCCCAAATTTCCATCTTATTTCTTTCGTTGTCTTTAAGTTGGTTAAAAAAAAAGTAGGTGTTCCATAAAATAATTCCTACAGTAACAATAGATAAGAAAGAAAATATGAACCGAAAGTAATTTTTTTCATTTGGCATAAAAAGATAGTTAACTTTTAAAATGACAATAAATATAACTCAAATATGTTAATATAATTGTATGTTCAAATTTTTGATTCCTTTACACTTTCGTTACATTTGCAACTATGATTAGCATTTCTCCTAAAGATATTTCCACAGGAAGACTACATGGTTATTTACTAGGTGCTGTTAGTCCCAGACCAATAGCCTTTGCAAGTACAGTCGATGAAAATGGTGATATAAATTTAGCGCCATTTAGTTTTTTTAATGTGTTTAGTGCCAACCCGCCTATTCTTATTTTTTCGCCGGCACGAAGAGGTCGTGATAATACTACAAAACATACTTTTGATAATGTTTTAAAAGTTAAAGAGGTAGTTATTAACATTGTTAATTTTGATATGGTACAGCAAATGTCGCTAGCTTCTACAGAGTATCCAAAGGGAGTTAATGAATTTATAAAATCTGGATTAACACCTATTGCTTCAGAGGTTGTAAAACCACCACGTGTATTAGAAAGTCCCGTGCAGTTTGAATGCAAAGTAAAAGAAGTAGTTATACTTGGAAAAGAAGGTGGTGCAGGAAATCTAGTGATTTGTGAAGTATTACGTATTCATATAAAAGAGGAAATTCTTGACAAAAATGGCGTCATAGACCAGCATAAAATAGATACCGTTGCCAGAATGGGTGGTAATTGGTATTCTCGATCCAATATGGGAATGTTTGAAGTTCCAAAACCTTTATCCACTCTAGGTATTGGGGTTGATCAAATTTCTGAAGAAATTAAAACTAGTAAAGTACTTACAGGAAATGACTTGGGCAAGTTAGGTAATATAGAAAGCTTACCAACAGAAGAAGAAGTTGCTGTATTTGTTTCTAAAAACATGGAAGTCAGAAAAACAATAAGTACATTTGAAATAGAAAAAAAACATACATTAGCTCAGAAATATTTAACCAATGGCGATGTGCTTTCTGCATGGAAAGTATTGCTTGCAAAAATTTAACATTATGGAAATTCAAGGAAAAATTAAATTAGTAGGAGAAACGCAAACATTCGGATCCAACGGTTTTCGAAAGAGAGAAGTAGTAATAACTACAGAAGAGCAATATCCACAAGATATTATGGTGGAATTTGTGCAGGACAAAACCGATTTATTGAACACCTTTCAGCCTGGCCAACAAGTAAAAATTAGCATCAACCTTAAAGGAAGAGAATGGATCAACCCACAAGGAGAAGCGAAATATTTTAATTCTATTCAAGGATGGCGCATAGAAAAATTAGACACTGCCGCAGCTCCAACAAACATGCCTCCGGTGCCTCCTGCTGATGCTTTTGAGCCTGCAAATGATTTAAACGAGGAAGAACACGACGATTTGCCTTTCTAAAACAGAACCTATTATTACACATGATTTTTATGTGTTTTTTTATTCATAACTAATGGCTTTCACCAAAACATTAGAAAAAGCATTTGAAAAATACGTGCCTTCCCCTTTTGTGATTGCCGTATTTCTTACTTTGTTTACTATTGTTTTGGGTTTATTTTTTACCAAAAACACTACCGATGAAAGCCATATTGTTTCTATACTAAAATTTTGGGAAAAGGGCATCTGGAACAGTGCCCTATTGGTTTTTGGGTATCAAATGATGCTTATTTTAGTTTTAGGACACATTTTGGTTCTAAGCAAACCGATGAGCGCATTAACTGATCGTATTACTAGTTTTGTTCATTCAACAACCAGTGCAGTAATTCTAGTAAGTATTACCACCATGCTTGTTGCTTTTTTTAATTGGGGATTAGGACTTATTTTTGGAGCAATTATGGCACGAAAGGTTGCTGAAGCATCTTTAAGGAGAGGTTTTTCTATAAATTATCCCCTAGTTGGAGCATCAGGTTATGTTGGTTTAATGATATGGCATGGTGGCATTAGTGGGTCTGCTCCATTAAAAGTCGCTGAAACAGGACATCTGCAAGCATTAATGCAAGGCATTACTTCAAAGGAAATGGCCGCACAAATCCCCGAATTTATAGCCACTAGCGAAACTGTTTTGAGTTGGTGGAATCTAACTATTTTTGGAGTTTTACTCCTAGTGATTCCAATAACCTTATACTTTTTAGCCAAGAAGTCAGATGCAAAACCAATTCATTTTCTTAAAAAAGTAGAGTCCTCAGAGTTTGAAGAATCTGTTTCCTCAAAACACATTGAAAATTCAAAAATAGCTGCTATCAGTTTTGGAGGACTTATTTTAGTTGCCTTTTTTGTGCAATATTTTGACACCTTAGCTAAACTAGTAATTACCCCTAATATGCTTAATTTTTTTATGTTAGGATTGGGTATTATTTTACACGGGAGTTTTAGTAGTTTTGCTAACGCTTTAGGGGAAGCTATTTCCGGAGTTTCTGGAATTTTAATTCAATTTCCATTGTATTTTGGCATTATGGGTATTATGAAAGATGCCGGTATGGTTCTTATGATAAGTAATGCCTTTATAAGTGTTTCAAATGAAGTTACTCTTCCGATTTTTACTTTCTTTAGCGCCGGTTTGGTGAATATTTTTGTTCCTAGTGGTGGTGGTCAATGGGCATTACAAGGTCCAATAGTTATTGAATCTGCTTTGCAACTGGGAGTGCCTTTGCCAAAAATGGTTATGGCTCTTTCTTATGGCGATCAAATTACGAATATGTTACAACCATTTTGGGCACTGCCACTTTTAGCAATTACGAAACTAAAAGCAAAAGAAATTTTGCCTTACACGATTATTTTAATGCTTGTAGGAAGTTGTGTTTTTCTTTTAGGCTTGCTACTTTTCTAAAGGAATATGGTTTATATTAATAAAAATTCACCCTTTCCTGATGTTTCCTTTGCTGCTGATGATGGGCTTTTAGCAATTGGGGGCACTTTAACATCAGAACGACTTCTTTTAGCTTACCATTCCGCTATATTTCGTTGGTATAGCGAAGGACAGCCCATACTTTGGTGGAGTCCTAACCCAAGGATGGTTTTGTTTTTGAAAAACTTTAAAGTCTCTAAAAAGCCTACTGCAAAACGTCAAACTGTCTAAAAACCATCCCTCCATTTCATCCATTATTTCTCTTTTTTATTTGTTTATTTGGTGATAATTTTGTAATTTCATGATATTGAAAAACAGCAAGTTATATGAAATTTATTACAGGTAAAGACCGCAACCAAATCGAGATGTTTTCTTTAGATCAGGCTATAGATCAAGACAACGAAATACGACTCATTGATTTGTTTGTTGGAAGTTTGACCCTTTCAGACTTTGGGTTTAAAATGGATTTTATCGAAAATGGCCGTCCCGCTTATCACCCCTCTGATTTATTGCGTTTGTTCCTTTATGGATACTTGAACCGTGTTCGTTCCTCACGGCAACTCGAGAAAGAATGTAAACGAAATTTAGAAGGGATGTGGCTGATGCGTGGACTGGTACCCGACCACAATACCATAGCCAATTTTAGAAAAGACAATCCAAAGGCTATTCAAAAAGTATTTCGTGCCACGGTGCAACTAGCCAAACATTTTGATTTGATTATAACAAAAACTTACCTAATATACGTGCCCTGCTGGCGAAAAGCTCACAACCAATGGCTGTTGGTACAATAAGGCAAGTGGCAAAACCATCAATCGTGTAAAACATTACAAAACCAAATCTTGCCTGACTTGTCAACACTTTGAACGCTGCACTAAAAACAAAGCAGGAAGGCTCATCGAACGTTCTGAACATATGGATTTGATGGATGCCAATAAAAAACGACTGAACGAGCAACAGAATCTTTACCGAAAACGACAAGCTATTGTGGAACACCCTTACGGGGTAATCAAACGCCAATGGGACTTTTATTACATTATGACAAAAAAAACTATAACCCATGCCACGGCAGATGTTGGGTTAATCTTCACGGCCTATACCCTGCGCAGAATCTTTAACATCCTGGATAAAAACACACTCAAAGCCTACCTAAGAGGGCTTGGCCATTATTTTTGGGATTTAAGAAGCCATTTTAAGACCATTAGAGCCACTTTTTTGACTATCATTTATTTACACTAAATCACCATTACAACATAAAACAAGGACTTAAAACCAAAATATTTACCTATTTTTAGCTTGTGGTTCGGTAAGAAAATTGGTTTTTAGACGAACTGACGTTAGGCAACATTTGAGAAAATCTGTTACAAATTAAAATATTTTACTTATCTTTGACGTTAGTAACGTAAAACAAGCATATGATTATTTCCTTTGGCTCGAAAGAGACCGAACAGATTTGGAACGGAATCCGAGTTAAAAAAATGCCGATTGAAATTCAGAACATTGGACGTCGGAAATTGAGAATGTTGAACAACTCGCAAGATATTGCTGACTTAAGAATACCACCCTCAAACCGACTGGAAAAACTGACTGGAAAATTGGGCGAATTCTATAGCATTCGGATTAATAAACAATGGCGGATTATCTTCATTTGGGACAAAGGAAACGCAAGCGATGTAGAAATAATCGATTATCATTAAAAAAATAAAAAAAATGGAAAAGTTAGCAAATGTACATCCTGGAGAAATCTTGAATTACGAATTTCTTGAGCCATTGGAAATCACCGCATACCGACTTTCCAAAGACTTGAAAATTCCGCAAACTCGAATTTCAGAAATCATAAAGGGAAATCGCCGAATTACGGCGGACACAGCTTTGCGATTAAGCAAATATTTTGGGAATTCTGCAAAATTCTGGCTCGGACTTCAAGACGATTTCGACATCGAGGAGGAAAAGGAATCGAAAGAATCGGAACTGAACGAGATCAAACACTACGAAAATAAAAACGTTGCCTAATAACTAAGCGTTCGTGCGGTCGGTACGACCCAGCATGAACGCTGTGTTGACTGAACCGGTGGGATTGTCAATTGCCTATGGGGATTGGTCTGTTGCTTTTAGGCTTATTAAGGTTTTGCTACCGTACTACTTTTTGTTTGGAGCCGTATTTGGAAGAGTCTTCTTGACGGTTTAGCCTTCCCTAAAAATGCAGGGCATTTACCCCTGCCTTGACGCTCTTGTTGGTAAACATCAGGTACTTCTTCAAGTTGTAAGCAATCGCAGCCAGATGCATCCATTTATTGACCTGTTTAATAGCAATGGTATTGACATTGCGAAGTCCCATAAACTCCTTGAGCGTTCCAAATACAGGTTTCACGGTGCTTTGCCGTTTGCCTTTCATATATCTACCGTTAGGGCTGTTTACTCTTTCAATGTTGCGTTCATATTCTTCCCGGTAAGCTGTGATATGGATTCTCTTTTCGTGGCTTCCATTCATTTTCACAAAATCCCCATCGCAAGTTAAAACAAAAGCTTATATTCAAAATATTTGTTTATTTTTAGCTTGTAATTCGTTTTGAAAATTGATTTTTAGACGAACTGACGTTAGCGGTCAGTGAAAAAGTACAAAATGAAAAAAATAATCATCTATTTATTAGCTTAGTGCATTATTATACGAAATTAATTTTAAGGTTGTTGATATTTCTGTTAAACACAAACTTGTTGAGGTATTGGATGGTTGTAAGGGTTGTTATTTTAGTTAAAATCCGAGTTTTAAATCCCTCAAAAGTTTTAGCGTAATTCCTTCTTATCATAAACTGATCACATAATTGTGAGAACAAGATTTCAATACGGTTCATGTATTTTTTGAACTGATAGAATTGTGGTTTGTTGTCTTTCTGATTTGTTCTTTTTGGTGTTTCCAATTGAATATTCAACTCATTGAACAAATCAAGCGGAACCCTTTGAG